>Ga0208439_1000548_pt1 | contig 12498 bp, 28 predicted proteins | sample ColrivemetaGS703_FD_187621 | JGI IMG/M metagenome (GOLD analysis project Ga0208439, IMG submission 187621) | Estuarine microbial communities from the Columbia River estuary - Freshwater metaG S.703 (SPAdes) (version 2) | ecosystem: Environmental > Aquatic > Marine > Intertidal zone > Estuary ...
ATTTTATACAAATATACGGAAAATAATTGAGACCTACAAGTCTTTGTATTCATCAATTTGTAATTTGATAACCCAAATTCCGGCTATCACAAAAAGTATCAATCCAATCGTACTCATTTTCTCCAATTTGGCATTCCACTAAGTTTACCTGTTGTGGATTTGATTCTTTTAGCAGGTAATCCAAAATAAACACCGGATTCTTTGATGGATTTGGTTAAAGTACTTCCAGCTCCTATCACAACATCGGATTCGGATATTGTAACTCCGGGGTTTATAATAGCACCACATCCTACAAAGTTATAGTCTGCAATTGAAACCGAACCACCTATGGTTACATTGTTTGCAAAGTGTACACTCTTACCTATGTAAGTCCCATGTCCAACACAACAACCTGGCGCCATATTAACCCCATCATCTAAGATAGTTAGTTCATTGGCTGAACCTCTAACTATTGCTGAGTTAGAACCAATGATACAATTTTTACCAATCTTAACACCACCCAATTGCTTGAGGAATACTTTTGAATCACCATCCCAAACCCACATCATACCTTCAGTTCCGATGGTACAATTTGCATCGATTCGAGTCCCACTTCCAATTTCAGTTTTGGAATAGATTACACTATTAGGTCCAATGGTTACATTATCACCAATAATAACTCCATCACCAATTACGGCAGATGGATGAATATCACAACCTTTTCCTGTATGATATATTCCACCATTTGGGTGAAATGTATATACATCTTCAATTTGGTGGGATAGCTTATAAAAGTATAATTGTGGGTCATCCACAATGATTTGTTCTACATTATCCAATCCCTCAAATTCCATTTTACAAATTAAGGTACAATTTGATAAGTGGGAAATGTGTTCTAACTTATCACCCACATAATATGTGGTTGAACCTTCACCTGCGTTTTTTAGGATTGATAACATTATTTGTTTTTCTTTAAGAACACCGCTGGTGAACCATACCAAGTTTCATTATCAGGTACATCCTTTCTAATCTGAGAACATGCCCCAATAACACAATTTGAACCAATTGATTTTCCTGGCATCAGAGTTACATTAGCACCAATCAATGTATTATCACCAACTCCCTTAACTACCTTTTTATCGTTGGCTTTCAAATCAGGAGTATCGGTTAACACAAATGAATATTTGATAACACAATTTTCTCCAATCGTAGCGTTTGCTGAAATAGTACATCTACTTCCCATAGTTGTACCATCACCAACCACCACATTTTCTCTAATCTCACAATATGCGGTGAATGAACAATTTTTACCAATTTTAGCTCCCTTTCTTACAATACAAAATGGACCTATCTTTGTATTATCTCCAATCTCAACACCCTCTTCTATATATGCCAATGGGTGGATTTGTACATTTTCTCCAATCATAATTTATCTATTAGCTTTATTATATATTTCAAATTTACTCAAATCTGGATATGGTAATTCTAAATCTTCATTATGTTTCTTCTTTCCACCAATCTCATAGAATTGTCCCATAAGTAACAAACCTCTTGCTGCTAGTTCTGGCATCATATAGAAGTTCCAACCCAACATATCAAAGTTATCTTCGTGGTAAGACATTTCTCGTCTACCACTATATCTAGCTCTCTTAAACCAAATATATGCATCATAATCATCGGTTAGGATAGCCCCACCTTTAGATAGTTTGAAGTGTTTGTAAGGACCTGTGAAGGATACACACATATGCGTATTAGGTTTGTACATATCAGCGGTAAAGGTTAGAGCTGAATCCCATACATTAGAACCCTCTAATTGGTATGCTCCTTTGATTGTTTTACCTTTAACTTCTCTCCAATTTACCTTTAATCCAGCGTGAATAATTTCACACGGAACTGATGGGTAAGTTCGGTTTGGTATCGTAATTTCATCTTCAGTTCGATTCATCACATTGTGTTCATAATACAATGCAAGGAAAAGAGCGTTACTCATATTATCTAATGTTACCGCAAATCTAGCTCCGGTGTAATCCGCTAACTTTTCTTCAAACTCTTCGGTAACTTTGTATATTCCATTAGCCATTTCTTAGTTTTTTAATATGGTCTTTCATTCTATCCACATTTAGGGTTTTGAACCAATCTCCAGCTAAAGTTACCTCACTTTCAACTAAATCTTTAACAATCCAATCAAAACTTCTTCCGATATCAAACCCAAAAATATCAGTATCCTTTAACTTTTCTGCAATATATGCAGATGCAATATGACCAGATGTGTGGAATAAAATAACTTTATTCTTTTTTCTAATTTCTAAAATTTGGTTTATATAATCATCATATAAATCCATAGCTTTTCGAGTTGGAGTTTGGATATGTGTGAAATTCTTAACACCCAACCTTTCTTCAAAGTGTCTAATATATTCAGGTCCCAAGAAAACAATTTCATATCCAAATTCATTTAATCTTTCTATGAACTTTTTATTTTCACCCATTATACTCATATGTCTGAATATACCACTATGATAGTATTGATGTGGAGTTGAATTTACTATTACTTTCAAACATTTTACCCTTCCCCGTTGTAATGGGTCATCATTACTTAAATTTCCCCAAATACCATCCAAGCCTACCCCAACCGAAACACCTATATGGAATTTTTCAGATACATCTTTGTATCCATGGAATACTCTAATAAAAGAATCAACCTTATCGTGTAGAGTTTTTGTTTCTAAATGGTACTGCCAAGTATTGTGTTTTTTCAGGTGATTTGCTATTGATTGATAGTCTTTTGAATCTAACCACTCAATTAATTGTTCAAATGGTAATGAGTTTGGTTTTAATTTGGTAAATCCCCATGCATATTTATCAATTATACCATGATTTACTCTTAAAAAATGAAATGGTTCATCATTTTTTATCTTTTCAATAAAGAAATCCATTGTTGGAAACAATAGATTTATATCAGAACCATCTAATTTTACTTCTTTTAGATACATCGGATTATTTTAACCAGCCAATCTTCTTACCTTCTTTAACTCGTCTATCGTATTCCTCTACTGAACCTGGGTATCTGAATGCCCAAATACAAATCAATAGGAATGTAAATGCTGCATATCCCACAACTCTAAGTGGAACTGTGAAATACATTGAGATGAGAGAAATACTCATTACCACCACCATCATAATTCTACCTCGTTGTGGATAGACTCGTTTGGTTTCCCAATTGGTAAGGTATTTTCCGAAGATTTTGTGTTCGTGCAACCACTTATCCAATTCAGGAGATGATTTGGAGAATGCCCATGCTGCTAAAAGTGCGAAGAATGTTGTAGGTACACCTGGCGTTACTGCTCCAATATATGCACATCCTACGAATAAGAGCCCTAATGCTCTCCATAACCATTTTTTCATAATCTTTATTGTATTAATTGTTTAATTATAAGTATTCCCCTATTCAAAATGTTGTTTCAGATTGTTGCTCTGAATAGTTCGTTTTAGGATAGATACATAATCACTAGCTTCCGCATAACTCCTACTCAAATATGCAAAATATTCATCTTCGGTTTTGATACCACTTAGATACCTACATTGGTAGAATGCGTAATCGTAAACCGATTCAACCCAATTATCATAATATGCGTGTCCATTTTGGGTTCCACCAGCGGTGTTGATTCTCACCCGTGCTTGCTTCATCCCAAATAGGTTGTGATTCTCTTTGAAAATGTTACTTTTCCAATGGCCAGTTTCAACCATAGATTGAGCCATTACAATATGTGGAAACTTAACATTCAATTCTTTGAGAATGGCGATAAACTTCTCTTCGGTAAATTTATTTTTCTCAGCTTGAATGTTTACTACAATCATTTCCTTTTCATAATCATCCAACAACTCAATTTTGGCGTATCTACCTAAGATGAATGAAAAAACTGAAAGGATTGCCATAGTAACTAAAGTTAATTTAATTGTTTTGGTATCCTTTATGAACAATAGTTTGTTTTTATCGTATTTGTAAATCATAATGAAATTATTTTTTCTTTTTAGATTTAATATATTGAGACCTGAGTTCATTCAGAAGTTCAGCCTCTAATTCACTATAATAACCTCTATTTTCAATTTGGGTTATAACTTCTCTTGATTTCCGAACAATCCCAACCAAATCATCGGCTTGTTGTTCCTTTAACCATTTATCCAATTCAACTAAAAATTTGGATTGTTGTGCATCTAAAAAAATACCCTCTTTCATTGTATTCCTAAAATGTAGCACAACTTGTTATAGGTTTCCTGTCCGCTAGAACTCATCCTATCGTAATCCCAACCCAAATCTTCTACTAATTCTCTAATATCTGTAATGTTTCCGTTCATAACTTACATTTTAGGCCATTGTGATTTATTTCTGAAAATCTTATTTGATTCATCGATTCCAATCCAAACATCTTTGAGAAATCGTTTAATGGCGTTAATAATTCGTTTCATATCAGTTTAGTTTTCTACCGCATCTTTTGGTACATCAAATGCAGTTGCGGGTCTACCATCTTCGTTGAATGCTTTACAATAACTACATTCATCCTCATCAGAACAAAATCCAATCTTTTCTAACCACTCACCAGTGGTATCATCGTAATGGGTATCGTATTTTTCTGAGTATCCCATTAGTCTACTGGATTTTGAATCATATATAAAACTTTACCAATCATATTCATTATCAAAGAACCACACACTCCCAAAAAGAATTGGTTTGTATTGGATGCTGATGGTTTCAATCCTATAATCCAAAATATAATTATAGCCCCAGTTCCAAAAGCCATTAACATTACGATACCCAAAGTTAAATCAGGATTAATTTTTGGAACTAACTTAACTACCCCTTTATTGAATAATGCGGTAGGTATGATTGATAATAATCCTAATAAAAAATCCATAACTTTATGCGGTTATCCAATTATATTCTTCTTTCAACATTAAAGATTCAGAACCATCATATTCTTCAATGATGAACTCTTTACCTTCAGGTACCCAAACTACTACCAAATCCTGCACACCACCAGAGTATTCTTTTGGCCAAGTCTTTTCACAATAATCAATGGCATCCTGAAACTTTTCATTTTCAACCAATTCAATCAATGTTGGGTCAAAGATTGCCTCAGTTGGGTAACCCCAAGTTGAGAATCCCCCACCCCATCCAGGTGATACCAATACACCTACTTTACCTTCTCTAATAACTTTTTCCATACTTCAAATATACGAAATTTATTTAACTTATCCAAATTTATTTACAACTTTCTAAACTCAGGTTGGATTATTTTCCAAATCAATGGTGAAACATCTTTACCATCCAACATTGAAAAAAGAATTGAAGGATGTTTCACTTCTTTTGCACTAAATGCAAAATGCTTTCTATCATTTTTTTGCATTAGTGAAAAGAACCATTCGTATGTGTCTTTGATTTTATTAAACTCATTAACCAATTCATTCTCATACTCTTTGATTTTAGTGTAGAATTCATCGGGAACATCCTTTAACAAGTCCTCCATATTATCACCATTAGAAAGAACTTCCCAAACTGATTTGGTAGATACTTCGGTCATAATTTTGTGCAACCTCAAATATTCCTCACCTTTGATTTTCATTCTATCTCCATTGGAAAACCGAATAACAAATCCTTCTTGATTATCTTTGATAATACCTTTTAAGGTAGAGTAATCTTTGATACCATCGTATCGTTTAACTACATTACAATTAGCACCTCTTGCAATCATTTCTAATTGTTCGTAGGTTGCTTCAGTTTCATCATCAGTTCGGATTGCACCCAACAAAGTTAAGTTATCCTCATCACCATAATCTACCACAATTCTATTCCACTTTGCGGTGAATTCAAAAAGGTAAGTGATACCAATTGAAAAGTTATGGTCTAATTTATCAAAGAAGATTTTAGATGCAGCAACTGCTTGTTCTGAAGTAAATGAACCTCTTGATGCTACAACCCATCCACCCTCATACCAAAATACAATGATAAGTGAACCATCCATTTTCTCATATACATCAAACTCCGAAGTTGGTGTATGCTTATCTTCCTCCATATTGAAGAACTTTTTGAAAGGTCTGGCAACTACATTACCATCGGTATCAGTTACCAACCCTCTACATTGCAAAGTTACATCATCCCACTTACCTTCGTATTGAGTAGTTTGGGAGTAGTTCCAAATAATCAAAGGCAAAGTTGGGTGGGTTTGTTTAATCAACCAACCATCTTCGTAATATTTGTTTAATGTTTCTAACATTTTATTTTTTAAGTTCTTTTTTCAACTTCTCAAAAAACTTTTTACCTTTTTCTTCGAAGTAAACTTCCATATCCTTACCTGCCCATCTTTCTTTAAGGATTTGGAACACTTTGGTTTCGTTAAATGGTTTCATATCTCTCATTCTTACAGTGTAAACATACGAAAAAAAGTTGAGACTACCAAATGATAGTCCCACTTTTTTCAAAAAAATTTAACTAAATTACAACTTTACCTCAAATCGGTTTTTCATTTGTTCTAACTTATCAGCTGGAACACCGTGTTCATTTACACCACCATGCCTATTTTCAACGATTAAGGAATAAACTCGGTAACCATACTCATCAGCTAACTTATAGTATTCTTCCATCTCCCATTTTTGGGTGAATGTATTTGAGACAATGATTTTTTCAATACCATCTTCCATTTGATGTTCGGTTCTTAACCTACACCAATTGTGTGCTAATTTTATCTTTGAACCATCAAACTTATACACACCATCCTCCACAAAGTATTGGTCAGCTTCTATGTGAATACCACCCAATGATTTTGCCAATGTTGATTTACCACTACCTGGCAATCCTCTTAATAAAAATAACTCTTTCATAACTTAAAAATTACCGTAGTTAACTTGAAAACAGCTGATACCATTTTCTCTCCACATTTTCACAACTTTATCTCTATCATCAAATACACAAAGAATTTCTTTGCCATCTGAAATCATTTCATCCAACCACTCTTTCTTCAACACATCATCGGGTGTAAAAGAACCTTCGGGTCTCATTTTGAAGAAATCAAATTGGATTCCATTCTCTTTCAACCAAACTTCAGTTTCTTTACGAGAAATAGAATCCCTGCCCGAAAAGATACCCACTTCAAATCCAGCTTGCTTCATAGCTTGAAAGGTTTTGATGACAGGAATGTTCGGTTCATCCAATTGGATATTTTCGGGTGAGAAAAATACTTTCCAATCTATTTTGCCATTTTCTTTTGCTGCCTTTGAACGCCTCTTATCAATCAATGCAAGAGTTCCATCCAAATCAAAAATAACACTTAATGTTTTCATAACTTATTCCATATTTCCAAACAAATCATTCCACTCTTTTGGGGAGATACCACTCACCAAAAACTCACGTTCCTCTCTTGAAAGAGTTGGGAACACATTCTGAACCAACTCACCATTTTGGTGAGCTTTCAATTGAGCTTCCGTAATCGGAAGTTCCATTGAGTTCATCTTACCACTAATCGGAGATTGTTTTGTTACTAACATATTAGATAAGGTTAAATGATTTTAAGTTTTTCATATCTCGCTCATCCAATCCTTCAAGCCACTCTTCGGTAACTTCACTAATTGGAGTAGCACACCACTCAAGGTTTTCGGGAGTTCCGTTTTCCAAAGCTGGGTAAACCAACTTAGTTACGATATCAACAAAACTTCCAACTGAATCTAAATACAACATATTAAATAAGGGATTTAATAATTTTTTTATAATCAATAGCGAAGATGGTCATTGTACCCATCACTCCAGCGAGTAAGGTAACAGCCATTTCGTTAAGTTCACCAGCGAAGTGAACATAGTTCTGAATAACTCCATTCAACATTCCATAAACGATTCCGTAAGAAATCAAAACGATAAGGATAGCTTGATAATTTTTCATAATCTTAGGGTTTAACTTTGTCTCTCAATTACAGTACTAACATACGAAATAAATTCCAAACATGCAAGCTTTTTCTGAATTATTTTAATTTAATTTGTAAGAATATTGCCAACCACAATCATCATCATACCAATCATCTTCGATTGCAGTAGCATGATAACCTAAGATTTCATTTAGTTTAACAACATCAACTCGATTCCAATATCCGAATCGTAGGTAGATGGGATTGCCGCCACCATGAACTTGTCCGATTTCAAAGTTGCCGAACTCTTTCTCAACTTTACTTAGGGTTTGAAAATCAATTTTATTACTTAACATATCTTATATAACTTAAATTCCACTTTCCATTCGTTGAACCTTATTGTGGTGTTCAGCTTCTGAATACTCCACAATTGAAAGTGTTGGAGTAAATTCGGTCATCAACTTACCAGCAGCGAATCGCCAGATTACATTATCAATGAAATCCTTAATCATAAAGGTCATATCTGAAGAACCAAATCCTTCATCTTCGGGCCAATCTTCAGTCCATTCTTCCGCAACTTCCATTGCCATTTCCAATAAATCCCATTGGGGAATTTGTTCATCACCAACCAGTTTGGTGAAACCATTAACTCGGTGGGAGTTAAAAACTAAACTTTGGGGGTCAACTAAGTAGTTCATATGAATTGTTTTAGGGTTTAACTTGTCTCTCAATTACAGTACTAACATACGAAAAAAAGTTGGATTGCACAAGCTTTTTCTCAATTATTTTCAAATTATTTTAGACCATCGGAAATCCAGCACGGGAGTTGGTAGTGGAACGATACCCATAGGTATTTCCACTAACAGTCCTACCACCAATCGAATCCCAAACAGATTCCCATTTGTTCTCAGATAGTAAGTAACCATCTACCATTAGGATAAATGGTTCGCCGGTTGTTTTTGTTCCAACCTTTTCGATGTTCTTCTTGTCTACTTTCCAAAAAATGTTCTTACGATTTTCCTTATCAACCTCAATGAATAAGATTGAACGAGCTTTGATTTTACAAACTTTGATGTTCTTAGAACCAACTTTTCCATCTTTGGAAACAATTACCACAACAGTTTCACCAAATAAATTCTCAAGATTCATAGGATATGTATTTTTAGGATTATCACTCATTACAGTGTAAACATACAAAAAAAAGTTGAGACTTCCAAATGAAATCCCAACTTTTTTCAAAAAATAATCAAAAAAATTAACCTACTTTTTTTTGTTCTCATTCACTAATTCATCATACTTCTGCTGAAGTTTCTGAATAGTTGATTGAAGATGTTTTGTAGCGTTATTTAGCTTCAACTCCAATATCTGCTTAGCAATTGTTTCTTTAAGTCCCATTGTGTTATCTCCTATATACATAAGTATTATGATTTAGATGTAATCTTCAGGATTTTCCTTCATATCTTTCAAATGTTCTTCGTAACTTTGTTTGTGGTCAATGAGAATCTGATGGAGTTCATCGTGGTATTCTTCTCTAATATCATCATCTTCCCAAATTTTCTCCACATCATACTCATCCATATCAACCCATTCGGTGTCCAAATAGTGCATTGATGTAAAGTAAACTCCTGCAAAGTTATATCCCTCATCTTCAAATGTGTTGTGAACTACAACATCCTCTTTGATTTTCTGAAGGTTTTGTGCAAATCGTTCAACCCATTCATTTACTGGGTCCCATGCTGATGTGATTCGGACACTTTGTTCTTCTTCAGAATCATCTTCAATAGAACCATACAACCATTTAGCCCCAGCATTATCACAATACCAACCTCTATCGTATTCTTCGGGAGCATCCTCACCAAATACTCGTTTTACTAAATCTTCTGAATGAACTTCCCATTGACCTTCTTTGGTTTGGAATATTCGCTGAACTTCTTTGAGAACCTCTTCGTTTGAGTTCTCAATTACGATGTAATTTTCAATATGATTTGCCATTTTGTTTAATCGATTTGCACTACTCTTTTTACTCTTTCAGTAGCTAGTTTCTTTTTATTTTGAGAAGATGGGCCTGAACCAATTCCATTTGCCATCCAACTTTTAACTTCCATTTCATCCAAAAAATCCGATACATTTGGGATGAATCTTTTTCCATAATCCTCTAAGATGTGGTATTCGCAGATATCTTTAACTGATACTACCTTTCCATCTGAGTTAGTAATGTATTCACCAAAGATAGGAATCATTACTTCAAAGATAAAGAACATATTATGAGTCAATGCTCTATGTCTATTATCTGAGTAGTATTTTTTACTACAATCCATTTTGTTATGGAGAGGTAGATAATCTTCTTCGATACCTCCCCACAACTTAACGGATGATTTGGAATGAATCAATGGGTTAGCCATTACTCTTCATCATCTTCGATTTCACCATACGATTCGTAAGAGAGTGTACACTCTACATTCAACATACCATCGGTATCATGCTCTTGGTAATAGATTTTACCAGTTGTTCCAGCATCGTTCCAATTGTAATCAACACCAGATTGTTCAATGATTTGGTAAAATAAATCAAAGTTTTCATCAATTGGGAAATTGATAGGTCCTTCAAATTCTTTTCTCCAATCTTCAGAACCGAATACATTGAAATCATAGAATGAACCAAATGAATCACCACCACCTTCAAACTCAATAGTGAACCCATCGGTTTCAGCATCAAATGTTGGGTAGTTCTTTTTTACTAAATCTAATAATTGTTTTTTTAATCCCATAACTTTATTTTTAATTTTTATGTTCCCAATACAATTGTCTAACTTTCTTTCCCAACTCCATATCATTTGGTGTATTTTCAATAATATGGGTTTGGATTAACATTGATTCTCTTTTAGTTCCAGCATCCCAACAATTTTCACAAAGTTGACCTGCTCCTTCGATGTAACCATGTCTATAATCAATGTTTACATCCATTTCGTAAGGTGAATCCTTACCACACAAAACACATTTATCTTTTGCCATTTTATTTTAGTTTTTTAATTGATGCTAATAGTTCGGGGTGTTCCAAAAGTAGATTTGGATTATTCTTCAAAGTTTGAATCGTAATATCATTCTTTAACTTTGTGGTACTCCATCCATGTGCTCTGGATGTGTAGATGATTTTTGGGGGTAGGTTATCACCTGTAAATCGTTTACCAATATAATCTTCACCCAAAATTCGAACATCGGGTTTGAAGAACTCAATCAACTGAACCAGCTCTTCTTCGGTTTGGTAAGTGTAAACCGCATCTACGGATTCCATTTCCATTAGTGTATTGTATCGTTCAGCTCGTGGTACAACTGGTGTGTATTTATTAACCCTATCTAAAGATGGGTCATTCTGAAGAAATACCATAAAGTAATCACAATGTTTCTTTGCGGTTTGGAATGTATAAACATAACCCGGATGAATAATATCAAAGTTACCAGCGGTAAACCCTACAATCTTTTTATCTCCGTTTATCATCATAGATTTTTATTTTTATCAAATATACAAAATAATTTTGAATTACACAAGCTAAAAGTGAACAATTATTTCACCAGTATTCCAAGCGGGTATCCACCACTTAAAATCATGCCTTTCCAACATCTCAACTATCACACTTTTCATCTTCATTGAGTTGCCGGTGATTAACCTACATTCGAATAGTTCATCTACGGATTCTAACAATACGAAGTTCTCAGCATATAGTACTGCTTCTTCATGTGTTAATCCATGTAAATCTAATTCTTTCATACTTGAAAAGTTTTGAATACAAATATACGAAAAATATTTGAAAAAACCAAATTAGTTTATTTTGATATTTATATATAAGTAAATAAAAGGATTATACTATGACAATTGGTAGACTTGGAAATCAGGTTCAAATGAGAGATATAAACGCTGAGTTTAATATTAGACCTTCAACTGTCCAAATTGGTTTAGGACAAATTGTTAACATTTATGGTAGAAATGCGGATTATGGTCCCCCATATCCGGAATTCCCTTGGCAAGCACCAACTAAATTATCAGGAGTAGATACAGGAAGAGGATTCCATGGATATACACATAGAAGTGCTAACTTTGATGGAATTAATGATTACCTATACGGAGCAAATACCATTGATTCATATGCTTCTTTCCAACCACAAATGACAGACTCATTCACTCTTTCAATGTGGGTTAGAGCAACAAGAACCTCTGTACCTCAACCCGGTTATGCTATTCCACTTTTTTTTATTGGTGGACAGAATGGATTCACTGGTCCTTTTTTTGGTTTATACTATTCAGGTAGATTAAGTAATGGCGCAACTGAGGATTTATTTATAGCCAGATTTTTTAGAGGAGCTTACACATCAGGTCCAACAAGAGATTATCGTTTCCGTGCTACATTTTCAGGTGGTAATATATGGTGGGGTTACACAAACCCAAGATTGATGAATCACATCTTATTACAATATGATGGTAATGGTCCATATTCTGGTGCATTTAGAATGTGGTGGAATGGAGTTGAATTGGGAGTTAACCGAACAAACAACTACCCCAATTCGGGTGGATTGGTATGGGGTGGTAAAAATCTTCGGGTAGAGATAGGTAGATTTCCATATACAGGTTCACCAGCCG
>Ga0208439_1000549_pt1 | contig 12480 bp, 11 predicted proteins | sample ColrivemetaGS703_FD_187621 | JGI IMG/M metagenome (GOLD analysis project Ga0208439, IMG submission 187621) | Estuarine microbial communities from the Columbia River estuary - Freshwater metaG S.703 (SPAdes) (version 2) | ecosystem: Environmental > Aquatic > Marine > Intertidal zone > Estuary ...
ACTGGAAAAAAACCGTTTATACTTAGTGATACACTTAAGAAGTTGTCTTCTTTTGGTATGTACTATGATGATTTGGTTCTTAGACAATCACAAGCGATCGGTCCAGTAGAAGATGAAATTGGTTATGGCCAGATGAATCCACTAGGATTAGACAATGATGATATGTATGGCGCATTCGCAGCCCTTTCAATGGCTGATACGACAATGCGTAAAAATATTCCTTTCTTTGACCAGAATTACAAAAGTAAAAGAGATGAACTTAGATCATTTGCGCAGCATGATGAGATCGAGGACATTTTAGATATTTTATGTGATGAATCAATCGTGTTCGATAACAAAAACTTTATAGCCAATCCAGAAATTATCGGTATGGAAGTTTCTGAAGAGGTTCAAAAATATCTTAATAAAGCATATAGAGATATTTACCAATACTTTGGTTTCAATATGGACCAATCAGCATGGTATTTCTATAGAAAATGGTTAATTGATGGATATTTAGCATTTGAGATTATTTATAATCCTGAAATGACAGAGATTATTGGTTTCAAGGAAATTGACCCAATTACCCTAGTACCTGGATATAACCATGAGGATGGTAAAAAAGTTTGGATTCAGTTTAAAGACGATCCAATGAAAGAGAGAAAATTGTATGACTCTCAAATTATTTATATTTCATACTCTTCAATTACTACAGCATCAAGAGTTTCTTACCTTGAAAGATTAGTAAGAGCATTCAACTTAATGAGAATTATGGAACATACTAGAGTTATTTGGGCTGTTACAAACTCATCTTATAGAATGAAATTTATTATCCCAGTCGGTGGTAAATCTAAAACAAGAGCAAAACAATCACTTTCTCAGTTAATGAATAACTATAAAGAAGTTGTTGATTTTGATTGGGATAGTGCATCTCTTACAACTAACGGAAAACCAATGTTACAATTTAATAAAGAATATTGGTTACCTAGTAAAGACGGAGAATCACCAGAAATTGAAACCATGGGTGGTGAAGGTCCTGAATTAAGCGACACAGAATCATTAAAATATTTCTCAGATAAACTTAAAGCAGTTTCTAAAATTCCATATTCTAGATTTATGTATGAAGATGGTGGTGGAGATTTTGCAATCGAAGCTGATGGTATGATTAGAGATGAAATCAAATTTGCAAAGTTCATTAAGCGTTTACGTAGTTCATTCCAAGAGATTTTGGTAAAACCATTATGGTTACAGATGTGTTTAAAATTCCCAGAATTTAAAGAAGATGCAGGTTTTAGAACGCAAATTGCACTTCAATTTAATGAGGAAAATATGTTTGCTGAATTAAAGCAAATGGAAATCATGACCAAAAGACTTGATTTTATTGGAACAATGAAGGACTCATTAATTAAAACCGATCCAGTTACTATGGAAGAGACCCCATACTTTGATATGGAATTCTTAGTTGATAGATACTTAAAACTTTCTCCAGATGATAAAGCAGCAAATGAAGCTTATAGAGCAAGAAATGCAGCTAAAGATGCTGAAGAACCAGAGGCTGAAGATCCAATGGCAATGTAATTAAAAATAAAATAAAATAAAATGAGAATAATTAAAACATTTGAGGAATTCACCGGTTCTCTTAAAGAAGATGCAATCAACGCCGGAGAAGATTCCAAAGTAGTTGTAGATGATGTTACATTAGATTCTGGTAAAGAAATCAAATCAACTGAAATCTTAGGCGCTATTATGTCAACTAAAACTGAAAAGGAATTCAAAGAATATTTCTATGATGTTTATGGAAATACTGCATTTACTGAAGAAGATATATTTACATTAGTTAAATTTTTTAACGATTACAGAGAGGAAAAGGCTGAAAAAGAAAAAGAGGAAGAAAAAGAAGCTGAAGGTGGAGAAGAGGAAGATCCATTGGCTGGAATATAATCTTTAAAATTTTTAAAAATCCTATAAAATTAACTGGATATATAATAGAAATATAATAAAATAATAATTATGACTAAAAACTTACTGATCCTAGAAAGATCATCTACGGAGTTAGAGTTTAAACAAGAAGGTGGGACCTATGTTCTAGAAGGTATCTTTGGAGAAATCGATAAGAAAAATCGTAATAACCGAATCTATACTGAGTCTGAGTACTTACCACAGATTGAAGCTCTTCAAGCAAAAATCAAATCATCAAAACTTTTAGGTGAATTAGATCACCCTCAAACTTTTGACGTTTCTTTAAAAAATGTTTCACACATTATTGAAGAACTTACTTATGACACAGCAACTAAACAAGTTAAAGGACGTATCAGATTATTAGATACTGATGCAGGAAGACAGGCAAAAGCCCTTGTTGATGCTGGAGTTCCTTTACAAATTTCAAGTAGAGCAGCCGGAGCTGTTGAATCTAATGGAACAGTAAAAATCAAACAATTATTTACTTATGATTTAGTGGCAGATCCAGGATTTGAAAACGCTGAATTGAAAAGAGTTAATGAGGCTTATGGCTTTGTTAATGAAGGAAATGACCTATTTATTTACGAGATAAATAATACAAATGAAAAACAACCAATCGAAAATATAAACGAAACAAAAATGGCAGAGTCTAAATTTATTACGGTTGAGGATTTTAACAAATACTCTAAGTATCTTTCTGAAGAAATCAAATCTATTAAAGAGGGTATGAGTTCTTTAACAGAAGCAGAGTCTACAAGTTCTCAATTAGAAACACTAAAAGAATACACTGATTATTTAGCTAAGAAGCTGGATGAATCTATCAAGTATTCAGAACATATTGCTGAAAAAGCAGACCAAGGTATTCAATACTCAGAAAGCCTTGCAGAGAAATTGGATCAAGGTATTCAATATTCTGAGCATATCGCTGAAAGCGTTGAATCTATCAAAAATTACACCAACTATTTAGCTGAATCTTATAATGAAGGTTCTACTTCTTACGAGAACTTAATTAAATATACTGAATATTTAAGAGAGAACTTAGAGAAAGTTACTGAATATGCTGAGTATGTTGCTGAAACTGTTAACTCTAACCTATTATTAGAAGACGAAGCAGGTTTACCAGCTGAAAAAATCAAAGATGAAACTAAAGATGTTTCTCCAGCAGTAGTTGATGCTGATGGTAAAACTTACGATGCTGAAGAGGTTAAAAACAAAGAAGGTGACTTAGAACTTAAAGGTTCTGGTGATGCTGCTGGCGATGAAATCAAAGAGGCAAAAGACGGAACAAACGCAGGTTTACCAGCTGAAAAAATCAAAAAAGACACTAAAGATGTTACTATTGATGTAATTGATGCTGATGGAAATGTAATTCCTAACGATCCTAAAAATGTTGAAGGTGACTTAGAACTTAAAGGTTCTGGTGATGCCGCTGGTAAAGATGTTGATGCCATGGAAGCTTACAAAAATTCAATCACTTCTAAATTAGAAGCTATCGTTGAAAAAGTTAATGCTAAGAAAAACGAGGGACCAGCGTTCATTAAATTTATCTCTGAAGAGAAAGTAAATGAATTTAACGCATTATCAACTGAAGAAAAATCTAAGGTTGTTGCAGCTATCGAAGGTAAAGGTTACTTAACTGAAGGACAAATCTTAGGATTATGGGCTAATTCATTAATGGGAGCTGTACCTGCAAATGAAACTACACTACCGGTGATTTCAATGATGCCTACAGAGTACCATGAAACATGGAGTAAATTATCTGAAGGTAAGAAAAACCAAATCATCGCACAGTCAAAAATGCACAGATTAGAAACTTCTTACCAAGTTGCAAACTTCTGGCAAACAAGAGACCTTAGAGAAACTGCTCCAGTTATGGAAAAAATCGCTATGGTAAATGAATCAACAGTTGAAGAGGTTAAAACTATTGGATACGATACAACTGGAATTGCAGCAGAAATTGCAAAAAGATTTAAAAAATAATCATTATTTTCTGTTTTTTTGAAAAAATCAAATTTTTCAAACAAATAATAAAGATATATAATAATATTAAAACATATTCGATGCTCAGTTAAGAAGCAAAAAACTGAAATTATATCGAAAACTCGTAAAATACGAAAAACAAAAACCATTAAAAAATAAATTAAACAAAAAATGGCAAATTTAATCAATGAATCAGAAATCAGAGCAACTTGGTCTCCGATTATCGAATCTGCGACAGGTATTAACGATGCAAGCAAATTAGCTTGGATGTCAGAATACTGTCACAACCACAAATTATATGAAGATGCGTCTACAATGACTTTAGGTGCTGCTGGTAACATCTATGGTATGGGTGCTACTGTATTACCAAATACAGGTTCATTAAACGGTCCTCAAAGAGGTTCTGGAGATAAAGCTCCATCATTATTACCTTTAGCAATGCAAGTTGCTGCTCAAACTATCGGTCTTGACTTAGTACCTGTAGTTCCTATGGCTGGTCCAATGGGATTATTATCTTACTTAGACTTCGTTTACGAAGGTGGTAAAGTAGCTCCAGGAACTGAAGCTCCAACTTACGTTAAAGTAGGTCTTGCTGCTGGTCAATCTGCTGCAGTTATCGCTGAATTAACAGCTACACCAACTATCGCTGCTTCTGCAGGTAACTACGGTGAATACAAATATGTAGGAACTTCTAGAATTGATGGTAAATTAATTTTCAAAGTAGTATCTACTGAATTAGCAACTGTTGATTTAGATCTTGCTGCTGCATTAGTATCTTTAACAGCTCCTGCTACCGCTGGTACTCCAGAATTAGTAAAAGCTTTAGAAGATCACGTTAAAGGATTTGTAGCTGCTGACGAAAATGGTAATCCATTCTCAAGAGAAGTTGGTGAACAAACTCCAGACAAAATCATGGGTCTATCTTTATTCTCTAAAAGCGTTTCAGCTGAAACTTTCCAAGTTGCTGCTGCCGTAACTAGAGAACAAGTTCAAGATTTAAAACAATTCGGAGTTGACGCTGTTGCTCAAGTTGAAGCTGTTTTAACTAATGAATTAACTCAAGGTATTAACCAATACATCTTAGGAAGAATCAGAAGTTTAGGTGCTGCTAACGTAACTGCTGCATTTAACTCTGCAACTGCATTTGACGTAGCTTTACCTACTGCTGGATCTTTAGTTGGTGGTGAAACTTTACCATCATTACACAGAAGAATCCTTTCTCAAATCTTGGCTGCTGCTAACTTAATCGCTAACAGAGGTCGTAGAGGTGCTGGTAACTTCGCAGTATGTGGTCCACAAACTGCTACAGTTTTACAATCAATCGCTGGTTTCGTTGCAAACCCAATGGCAAACACTTTCGCACAAGCTGCTGGAGCTATCTACCCATTAGGATCTGTAGCTGGAATTAACGTTTACACTGACCCTACAATGGCTTGGTCTGATTATTCAATCGCAGTTGGTAGAAAAGGAGACGGAAACGGTCCTGGTATCGTATTCATGCCTTACTTAATGGCTGAATCAGTACAAACAATCGCTGAAGGAACTATGGCTCCTAAAGTTGCTGTTAAATCTAGATTCGCTCTAGTTGATGCAGGATTCCACCCAGAAACTCAATATGTTAAATTTAACATAACAGGTGATTGGGCTAACTTATTAACATTAGCTTAATATTTTACATAGAATTTAACATTCTAGATTATATAAGGGAACTGAGAAATCAGTTCCCTTTTTTTGTGATATATAAATCTAATAATCATAAAAAAATATTAATTATATGAAAACTAACAAAACATTCGAATCATGGTACACTATGATTATGGAAGGAGAATTGGCAACTACAACTTCAACAGCAACGCCGACGATCTCTAATGACGTAGATACTATTATAACTTCTTTAGAAACTCTTGCTAAAGAATTAACAGAGGAATTATCTGGAGAGGAATTTAATGAATTAAATGAAGCTGACGCTGAAGGACCAAGTAAAGTAATGCAATGGATGTGGTGGATGCCAAAAGCACGTAAAGCACAGCAAAAAGTTAATAAAATTAAATTAAATGTAACTGATATGGAAGCTGCTGCTACAGATGCACCTGACAAACAACAACAGGCAAAAATCTCAGCAAAGGCAACGCAAGCAAAGAAACAGGCTGATGAACTTCAAAAAATGGTTGATGATAAATTCAAATCAAAGGGAGAATTGGTTCAAAAGGCAATTCATAGTGAAAAAATCGCAGGTCAAATTGCATCAATTAAAAGAGCTACAGGATTAGAAGATGATCCAAAGAAAGCAGCTTCTTACAAAGAAAAAATGGCTGAACTTCAACAAAAATATAAAGAGGATCAAGAGGCTATTAAAGAACTTGAACCATCCGATGAGGATAAAAAAGCAGAAAAGGAAAAAAAGGAAGCTGAGGCAAAAGCTGAAAAGGAAAAACAAGACAAATTAGACGCTGACGCAAAAGCCGCAAAAGCCGCAAAAGATGGGAAAGAAACATCGGATGACAACACAACATCGGATGACAACACAACATCGGATGACAACACAACATCGGATGACAACACAACTTCGGATGACAACACAACTTCGGATGACAACACAGCTTCGGATGACAACACAACTTCGGATGACAACACAACTTCGGATGACAACACAACTTCGGATGACAACACAACTTCGGATGACAACACAACTTCGGATGACAACACAACTTCGGATGACAATGCCGACGATAAAACCAAGGCTGATAGAGAAAAGAAAAACTCTAAGGATGGTATGATTCAAAGATATAAAGATCTTTTGGCAAAAACAGACGATGAAGAGAAAAAGGCACAACTACAGGCTAAAATTGATTCATTGTCTCAAAGGGAATCATGGCAAATTGAAGGTACCGAACTTGGTAGAATGTTTGAAATGGAATTAACTAAATTTGAAAATGATTTTATATTAAATGAATCAAAATACGAAAATTTAAGTATTAAAGAAAGATTCTCTAGATTAATGTAATTTAGAATTCTTACGAGCAAGTTTTAAGAACTCCTGTTGTTGATTCAATAGGAGTTTTTTTATGTGCTGTTGAAAGGCAATCGATGATTTAATAATTCTAGCATCTACTGTTTCACCACCAAGAGTGTCGTGATAATCAGGATGAACAAAATTCTTAGCATCAAAGTTATTTATATTAGAACGGATAGGTTCTCCAGATAGAGCACATGTCCAATCGATAGTATCGTAGCTCTCTTCAAGTTCCTCAAGTTTCATAAAACATCCAGTTGACCAATCATAATAATATTTGTCCCTATGTGATTGATGTTTAAATTTACAAACCTCAAAAATAATATGTAGAAACTGATCATCTTGAGCCCTTTCCTTAATTAGTGGATTTTCTAATAGTAATCTTCTCTGTTGTCGCGAAAGACCTTCATAACAAACACCATACCTATTTCTTGGATATGGTCCACCAGTTCTTCGAATCTTAGGATATTTGTTATTGTAAGCCATTAGAATATTTATCTGAAACATATTCAATATTGTCTATATAATAGCTATAAAAATAAATTATATATGATTCACGCGTTATTTACGGAAAAGTATCGTCCCAAAAATTTAGAAGATTTGATTTTGCCAGAAAGAGTAATGTCAAAATTTAAAGATGGTTTAACTCAAAACATGTTATTGGCTGGAAGTCCTGGAACAGGAAAAACTTCGACAGCAAAAGCAATTGTTCAGCAGTTCGGTCTTCCATATATTTATATCAATGCTTCAACAGATACTTCAGTTGATGTGATTAGAACTCGAATTACAGATTTCTGTTCAACTATGTCGATTTTAGATGACCAAGGAAAATTCAAAGTGGTTATCTTAGATGAGGTTGATGGGGTTTCTGACCAGTTCTTTAAAGCTCTTAGAGCAACAATGGAACAATTTGCATCAAATTCTCGTTTTATTGCAACATGTAATTATGTGAATAAAATTCCAGATCCAATTCTTTCCCGTTTCGAAGTAATTAATTTTGACTTTGATAAATCAGAAGAGACCGAATTGACAAAGAAATATATTAAGCGAGTTTATGAGATTTGTGGAAAAGAGGGAATGACAATTGAAAAACCAGCATTAGTTGAATTTGTTCGTCGTAATTTCCCAGATCTTCGTAGTACCCTAAATAAGCTGCAAGGTTATAAAACACAAGGCACAACAAATATTACAGCAGAGGACGTTAAGAAATTTAACTCAGTCTATAAAGATGTTTTTGAGTTAATCTTTAATGAAATGGATCCTGTTAAAAACTATAAACATCTTGTTGGTGAATATGGAAATAGAGTCGATGATGTACTTCAAACTTTAGGAGAGGAATTTATTGAATATATCCAAACAGAAAAACCTCAAAGTGTTCGACATATTCCACAAATAGCAATTTGTGTTGCGGAGCATCAAGCTCAAAGAACGTTTGTGATAGACCCAGTTATTACACTTCTATCATGCGTTTACAAAATACAAGAAATTGTAAGAAACTAAAATAAATTGATAAAAGTTTTACCGTGTCAAAACTTTTGTTTATATTTACATAAATAAAGATATAATTATGAAATTAGGAAAACATACCTTGATTATCGACGGTAATTACTTTGTTCACAGTAGATTATTCGTACTTCCCCGTCCTAAGGGAGAACAATTGCTTGGAAATCGTGATGGTCAAGAACAGTTTATGCGAAAGTTGTGTATTGACTTCGCATCAGAGGTTAGAAAGTTAACTCCATTTGTTGATCAAATCGTAGTTGCTGTAGATTCAAAATCTTGGCGTAAAGACCTATTTCCAGCTGCAGAATATAAAGGCACCAGAGTTGCTGATAATTCTGTTAACTGGGAAAATGTATTTAATGTGTACACAGAATTCCAAAACATCCTTGCAAAACATGGTGTTGTTATTCATAAAGTACCTGGTGCAGAAGCTGACGATATCCTATTCGGATGGTCGACTCAATTAAACAATGAAGGTAAAAATTGTATTGTTTGGACTGGTGACCGTGACTTAATTCAATTAGTTGATTATAATAAAGCAACTGATGCGTACACTCTATGGTACTACAATTCGCAACGTAAGCTAATTGCATTTGAAGGATTCCAAGAATTACTAGAAAGTGCTGGAGCCTCAGATATGAGTAATGATGATATGTTATTTAACATGTCTTCTAATGAGGTTATGAATGACAAGCTTAAAGAAGATTTTCAGGCTTGGGTTCTTAAGAATAGCGTTAAAATCGAAGAAATTAATTGTGATGATTTTATCTTCTCAAAGATTTTACAAGGTGACAAAAGCGATAATATCCAGTCAGTTGTTACATGGACTAAGCGTACAAGTACCGGTACTATTAGAAACTATTCAATCACTGAAAAGCAGGCTCTTCAAATCCTTGAAAAATACAGAGAAATTGAAGGTAACTTCCACATTGACCATTTCTTTTCATCGAACCAGGTCGACACTATCGTTGCTATGATTCATGAAGTTGTTGGTAAATCTACAGTTGAAGAGATCAGATTGCGATTCAATCAAAACCTTGACTTAATGCTACTTCACTATAACACAATACCTGAAGGAATATTAAAGAGCATATATAATGAAATTGATAAAGATTTTAAAGTTGAACCGCAGTTGTCTGGACTGACTCAGATGGAAAAGATACTTGAAGGAACCGAGTGGAGTTCTAACACTTCAGTAGGAAAAGGCGCCCCAAAAGGATTTGACCCATTTGCAACCTTAAAATTGGATGAGGTAAACAAATTACCAGAAACTAAAAAATTAAATACATTATTTTAAGATGACAAACGAGGAGATTTTAACAGAATTGTTAATTGAAGCACATGATGAAGGTATTTTTGATGAGCTTATGTCTGAAGTAAACAAATCCGATACTTCTCGTATAAATAATAACAATAGACTTGAACTATTCGAAAAAGCCATAGAAAATGTTAGACGAAACAAAACTGTTTGATTTTATTAAAATAATGTTCACCAAACAGAACGATTATAAAAAAATTACGAATCATAATAAGAAGCGACATCATTTCATGATTAATCGCTTCTTTGCGATTCAATATCCCGCAAATGCCCAATTCTTTAATAAGAATGGAATCAATCCAATCGCTGTTATTGATAGTTGGTCACTTGTTGCCGCAAGATTTAAAAGTGTTCCAACTTGGATTTATACAAAAACCAAGAAGGCAGAAAAAGAAGCAACTTCAAAAAGCAAATATATACCATCAGAAGAGGCTATCTCATTCTTTATGGAAAGAAATGAAATAGGTAAGAGAGAATTTAAAGAACTTGAAAAATTTGCTAAAGAAGACCTATATTTAACTTTACAGAAGTTAGAAGATTCTATGCAAGTTTACTAATATGTAAATTTATGGAGCAATTCGATTTAAGTCTAATGCCAACAGCAGTAGACGTTACACTATACAAATATAACTACATTGATAATAAATTATGGACCCAACTCCATAATCAGACCGAATTCATACAAATATCTGATGAATCGGTAATGGTATCAACAAGCCAACTAAAGGCTGTTCTTGAAACAAATTATCTTTCAATAATTAACAAAATTAAAACCGTAGGTTCTGACGTAATTCATAAAGAAATAAATTCAGTTTTCTTTTTGTATCAAATGTGCTTGGAGATGGAGAATCTTCAATACATTAAATTCAATTTGAATATGGACAAGAGTTACAGTAGAATGATTGAAATTGATAATAAGAAAATACTTCAATTCAGTTTTAAAGTAATCACAGCAACCTTAAGACTTTTCGATCTTTACACTGAGGATGAATTGCCAAGAGTTAATAAAATACTTGAAAAGATCGGAGTACTCCACCCAGAAAGACCATACAATAGAGTCTTCGCAGCAGAACTATCTGATGGAATTGATATGTATGTTGGACTTCATGGAGAAGATGACCATGAGTCCGGAATAGTCCTTGATATTCTTGACATTTTAGAAGCAAAATTAGAGCCAGAAAACGCATTAATACTCATAATCACCGATTACTAGAAATTTCAAGAATATATACAGTATAAAAATACTGTTATCAATGAAATTTTTTAGTAATTTTGGAAAGAGAGAGGGACTAGTTTATATCATAGTTTCTTTATGGGTAATTATGGGACTTTTAGGAGCCTATAAAAATGCTAGCTTTGCAGATCTTGCAATCTACTTTGGATCCCTTACAGCATACGCTGCAACATATATTTGGGCTGAAGCAAAACGTCCAAGTGAAAAAACTGCAATCTTTAAAAAAGGACCTAACTCGAGACGAGAGGTTATGATTTATGTTGTAGTTATAATTTGGGCTATAGCTGGAGCCGGAGCCATTTGGTTTAAGGCAAATATTGGAGAACTTGCACTTTACTTTGTTTCATTAACAGGATTTGTAGCATCTTGGATTGCTGGTGAAGTTTATACACCACAAGACAACGTTAACAAAAAAATGGAAGGATAATGGTAACAGGTCAAACTGCAAACGCATACGGTGATTTTTTCATAGCATCATTAATAGAACCTCTTAATGCCATACAAATAATTGATTGGGAAATTGTAGTTGGTGTTAAAACACCTTCTATGACCGGAACTGTCAATACATTTTCTGGAAATAATACTATAATTGGTAATGGAACTCAATTCACCCAATCATTTATCGTTGGAGACATAATCATCATTGGAAATATTGAGTACACTATTGAAACTATCGTTTCTCCTCTTGAACTTACAGTTGAAGAGGTTCTACCAATTACTGTAAATGGCATTCAATACTACAAACCAGCTGATCTTAATAATTTCTTTGAATATGAGTTTAGATGGTCACAAGACAATGGAGTTTTTTCAGAATTTAGTGAATTGAATAAAACTCAAAACTATGGAGATCTATTTGCATTAACTTTTGATGAAACCAAACCAGTATGGATCGATACTAAATTTGAGGTCGCTGGACTTACAACTGGAAATTCAATATCTCTACTTTCGATAGATTTTACGTATGAAAATTCAGAAGGAATTGTAACATCATGTCCTAATTATTGTGTAGAGTGTACAGATCCATTTGCAATGAATGGTTGTGCAAATATTCAAGTTTCATGTGATGCTGGAAATCAATTTAACCCATACTCTTTAACGAAATCAGTTAAAATATACAAACAATTGACAAATATTGTTAATGGTATTTTTGGCCATGAGGTTAATTACTTTAAAACTGAACCAGATCTAAGAACTACTGATGTGATTCTTATGGAATATTCTCTACACAATGTTGTAGATAATCAAACAATAAAGATATTGGTTCCTGATAATGAATTCCCGACTGAAGCAAATACCTATGATATATTTGGAATTGAACTTGAAGATTTTGAAGTTCATATAACAGCAGAGGAATTTGAAACACATTTCGGACCAGGAAAATATCCTAGAAATAAGGACTATATGTTCATTCCTATTATTAATAGAATGTATGAAATTAGTTCAGTTTCATTAGCAGATGAATTTAATAAATCACATTCGTATTGGAGAGTTAAA
>Ga0208439_1000556_pt1 | contig 12401 bp, 10 predicted proteins | sample ColrivemetaGS703_FD_187621 | JGI IMG/M metagenome (GOLD analysis project Ga0208439, IMG submission 187621) | Estuarine microbial communities from the Columbia River estuary - Freshwater metaG S.703 (SPAdes) (version 2) | ecosystem: Environmental > Aquatic > Marine > Intertidal zone > Estuary ...
TAGCAGGAACAACTTCTTTCATTTGCTTTTCAACTTTTTCTTGAACCTCTGCTAATTGGTCAACATCAGAGTTTCTGAAGATTGCAAGCATATTGTTACCCAAATAATCAGAGTTTGGATTAGCAAACAAATCTGCTCTACCTTTAAAAGAAGAACCTGCACGAATCTCATCGCTATTAAGTTCTTCTTGTCTACGCATAACTTCTTGTACTAATTCTTCAAAAACTTGTTCGTCATACAAGTTTTTCTGCTCTAATTGAAGAGTATTTATCTTTTCTTTTTGAGCAAGTATGAGGTTTTCAACGTCTTGGAAGTTATTAATACCTAAAGGTTTGATTTTCTTTTCTTCAGTACGCTTAAACTCTGCTAAAGTAAGTGGCAATTCAGTATTGTAAAAACGAGTACGATACATATTAAACATACCTCCGTACTCTTTATCTTTCCAAAATTCAACTAATTCTGCCCAATTATTACTCAAATAGGTAGTTTCAAAAGTTTTCAAACCTTGTGCATCGGTATCATTTGCATCACCTTCTAAAATTTGAGGCATAGACGTAATTTCATCTGAAAACATTGGAATTTGCTCCGAAGGTTGTTTAGTTACAAAGTCAATTACATAATTTTTGTAATCTCTTCTTTTTATTGTTTGCTTCGGATATACAATCGTTCCTAAATACTCTGCAATGTCCTTAATGTTTTCGTTTCGGTCTTTGTTAGAATAAACGAATGGTTCGGGATATTTTGTTGGCTCTACTTTTTTCTTTGCTTTGTCCTTTTCAACCAATACTATATTTCGGTCTACAATATTAAGGTCTTCTAATTCATCAACATCAAGTGCAACGGGTGTAAAAGAACTAAAAATACGACCATCCGAAGAATCTCTTACAATTTCCGAATCATCATTTTTATACATCCATTTTAACAATCTGATTATATCATTTTTTTCTTTTTCCGAAATAGATGGAAAATCAGCAGTAGAAGTATTTTCAAAAATCTCTTTACCTATTTTAAGTTCTTTTAAGACTTCTTCTAAATCTAAACGATATTTTTCACTACCATAATTAGGGTTTAAAATCCTTAATATAGTCGTAAAAAAGACATTTAAAATATTATCTCCATCGTCATTTACCACGAGTTCAGCAATTCCCTTCTTACGACCTTTTTTAGTATCAAATTCAACTTCATCTCCTTCGACAATAGGTAACGGCTTTTCGGGAATAAGTTCTCGCCAATTTTTAGAATACCCAAGTGGATAGCCTATTTTTTGCTCTTTTAAAACTTGAACCATTAATTCGATTAATTGCTCGGCATTGTAGTTAAATAACTTTTCAAACTGCATTCTCCACAAAGGATTACTGAAGTTTTCTTGAGTTAAGTTGTATTGTGAACTATAAGGCAAACTATACATTTGTTCTACAAAAGCATATAAGTTAGGGAATCTCGTTAAAAAGTCATTTACGTCATAAACATTTCTTCCTTGTTTCCAATTATCTGATACACTATTCAAAACACTTTCTGCATAAGTCAAATAATTTTCTTGATTAAGCAAAGGTTTATCAATCAAGTCGGGTCTTAATTGCGATATGTTATAGTACATTGCAAAATAAAAATCCTTATGAATTGTACCGCCCAATGGCTTATACTTTATCTCAAGTGACTTTTTGAAAATTGCACTAATAGACAAATAACTACTCAACATTTCCCCTTCTTGAGTTTTTTCCTCTTCAAGTTTGTCAAACTTATATTCTCTTTCAAGAACCGCAATAGCAAGGGGGTCGGTCAATAATTCATACTTTAACTCCGCAGGGTTAAATGCAGTTGTATCTAATTCATTTCGGTTGCCATTCTTTGTCCAAATTTGATTGATACGTTCCGTTTTATCTTCTAATTTTTGGAACATAAATATATCAATACAATCTGCCATCAAAGGTGTTACAATACGAACATTTGCAAATGCGTTTCCTTGTCGCCAAATACGACCTTCAACTTGAACTTGGTCGGTTGGGTTAAAGTCAAGAAAGCAGTTATACAATGCTGATGAATAATCTTGTAAGTTGATACCTTCTTTTATTGATTCAGAACCAATCAAGACCTTTACTCGTTTACTATCTTCTAAAAATTTGGTTTCACCCGTTGCATCGTCATATTCTTGACCCATAAAGGCTTGAGCAACTTTTTGCTTACTATCGTATCGTTTTTTTCCAATAAAGTTAGCATCACCTCGAATGATTCCGATTTCATTAATATCAAAACCAAGTTCATCTACCAAATAATCACGAAGTAGTTCAAACGCCTTTGTTCCAAAGTTCATATAAATAACTTGACCACTCATACCTCCTATCCATCTTTTTTGGTCGGGATTGTAAAATTTAGCATCGGGATTTTGTTCGTGGAAATTTTTGATTGATTTAATACATTCCATCACATAAAGAAGTTTTGGACTTGCCTCTACATAATCTTTTCCCGTTGGTTCTTTTTTAAATCCACTACCTTTAAACAAATATGGATTTAAGGCAATTTGACGACCCCACATTAAACATTGTAAGGCTTTAGCACTCGCTTTTGCCTTTTGCTCTTCACGATTGCCATCTGCTAAATCATCAGTATTTTCGATGTCCACTTCTGCCGAACCATCTTCAGTTTCATCAGTAGTCGCTTTTTTAGCCGTTTTTTCAACGTATTTACCTAATGAGGTAGTATTTCTCTTTTCGGGTGCAAATAATTCCTCATAACGCAATTCTCCTTGAGCATACAAGCGAACATTTCTCCAAAGTTCTAATTGTAAATCAGACATTCGAATGGTAGTAGAAATAAAGTTTTCTTTTGCAAACTCTACCAACTTACCTTGAATCATTTGACGTTTCAATGGCAATGTCCATTTGTTAGGTCTAACAACCGCTTTGTCTTCTTCAGCAGGACTTGATTTATCGAATACACGATAAACAAACTTTTGCAAAGAAATTACGTTTGTCCAACCAATGAATTTGTTTCGTTTTACAATACTTAAATCCGTTCTAAAGTCTTCAGCATATTCAATCTTTGCAAACGTATCAAAGAAATCTTTTAAAATACCTAAATCAGCATCGTAAAGAATTTCATAGTTTAAAAATGAAAGCATAGAGTAAATCTGCAAAGGACTATTGGTAAAAGGTGTTGCTGAAAGCAAGATTGTATTACCCATTTTATTGTAACGCTGAATATATCTTGCTAAAAACCATAGTTTTTCGGCTCTTGATGAAGAATCCTTACCTCCCGATGTTTCACGGATTTTATTGTAAGGGTTTTTCTCACGTTGAATTTTGATTTTACCCGATTTTTTGTCTTCTTTACCCGTTTGGATTTTTTTAGGTTCAGAAACAACTGAAGTGAATAAGTTATTGAAGTTATGCGCCTCATCAACTACAACCATATCAAAGTTTGTACTTTCAGAATTGATTATAATAGGTTGAATTGGTTTTTTCTTTTTACTTCCGCCTACTTTTCCGCCTTCATCAAAATTATCTTCTAACTCGAAATCATCTTCAGTAGCATTTGCACCACTTGAAGGAGTTTCATATTCATCGGACAAATCAAGGTCTGATTCTATTGACTCTTCATTGAATAAACCTTTTTTATGAGCATTTAAAAATCCTTCTACAATAGGCTCGTTTTTAATTTCACCGCCCATTTCTAAAATATTAACGGCTTCTTCTACCCAAGAGTAATCAAGATTTTCTTTTGCAAACTGAAAGTTTTCGGTTGCTTCATAGGTACATAAATTAATACCATCTACTGCGTTGTTACCAAGTGTATTGTTATCATCCGAACCATTATAGAACATATTCAAACGAGTATTTGCTTTAGTAGGGTTAAAGTCTTCACCTAAACCTGCACGAATTTCTTGACCAAATTGAAAATAAACTTGATTTGGAACAATAACCAAAGGTCTTTTTACAATACCCAAGTCTAACGCTTGTTTTATTGTAAAGATTGAGCAAAATGTTTTACCTAAACCTACACCATAAGCCAAACCTATACTTCCCCGTGTTAAATAATAACGAATAGCACGAAGGTTCGAATCACGCAAAATAAACAATGATATGTTTTTAAGATACTTTTTATAAGTAAATCCGATTGGAACTTCATCCAAATTTGGTTCTTTATAAGAATTAAAAACCGAGTTCCAAATATATTCTACTTTTAGTTGGTCTTCGGGTGTTAAACCTTCTGCCAAAAATTGACCAAATAAACGCTCTCCTACTTTTTTAGCATCATCTTGATACCTCGCCCATTTATCTACACCGCCTTTTTCTTTTGAGAAAGGATTAGATTTTGGCTTTAAGTAGTAATCTAATAAATCATCTATTCCCGTAGTTATTGCAGACCATTGAATACCATTTTCTTGTGCTTGTTGACCTCTTCCTGCTTGTTTACACCATAAAATAAAACCTTCTTGAAGGCTAATTACTTTTTTATTGATGTAGTTGTTACTTGAACCATAATCGTTTAAGTAGTCTTCAACAAGTTCTCCTTTTTTAAATGAGGTATAAACTCTAAAATTTTCTTGAATAGTTGATTTGTCTTGTGGACTTACAATACCCGAAATTTTGATGTCTACGGCTAAAGATGAAATTGGAACTAAAATTAACCGCATATCCTTATCCCCACGAACACTTAAACGGGTTGTGTTAATTTCTACCCAAGTAGGCTCTAAAGTGCTAACGTGAAGGTCATAAATTGTTTGTCCAAAACGCTTAATGTATTCGTCTTTTTTATTGGTAAGGCTACCCCATTTTTTCCAAATATTTCCGCTTTGGTATATTACTTTAGGTTGTAATCTTTCCCCCAATTTAGCCGTTGGGTCATAGAATAAACATCCTTTTTTCATCAACTCCAAAATGGTGTTTGCTTGTGCAGGATATGAACTACCATATTTAGCATCGAAATCACCCGTTAATTTCTTTCTTGTCTTATTTTGTAAATAAATAAAGAAAGCACGTTTGTCATCTGCTGAAATTTTTGCGTTGTATAATTCATCTACTTCATCAAATGTCCACATTGCGCTTGCAATGTCGCCTTTTTTATCTGCTTCAATTAAATCTGCTAACGCTTTTTTAGATTGCTGAAGTTTCTCTTCCGCTTTTCTAATTTGAGATGCAGTAAGTTCTTCTATATTAAGAATTGGCGATGCTACACTCACTTGAGGGTCATCACCATAAATTACTGAATAGTCGGGCGCATCAATAGAGTCGAAATTTTCAAAATTTGCAAACTCATTTGCATTTTCATATTCTGCTACATCAAATTCTACATCATCAAGAAATGTAGTTCCTTTGCTTACGACTTCAAGTTGAATGAGATTGGAAACATCTTTTGTGTTCCAACCTTTAGTTCGTTCATTCATTTTTAACTTACCATCTTCAACATAGAAAATGTCTTTAAAATCGTAGGCACTTAATTCAGAATTATAATAAATGTTGTACTCATCATTTTTTTCTACTCCTTTAATTGTTATTGGTGAATTGTAGAAATAAACTTTATAGTCTTGATTACCATAAGGAGTAACAAACTTTGTGTAATTCATTGATTCATCATTCACATTAATGAATTGCACGGGATAGCCTATTGTTTCAAAGAAATCTACAATACGTTTAGTTCCACTTTTATCAAAAGTTGCCATAATATTAGTCAGTCAAATAGTTAGGGTTCAATAAATTTTCTTTCATAATCAAAGCCTCTGAAACATCCATATCGGTTTCAAAAAATGCCTTAATACAAAAATCTTCTATGTCTTTATAACCTTCTTTAGTTTGGCTATATGAACACAAGTATGGTGTGGATTCCTGCTTGCAAAACTTTAAGTTTTCACGAACAAGCATCTTAATTTCTAAAAGCAAAACATCTCTGCTTAAAGGTTCTTTGTTAGTTGTGTTTTTCATAATTTACTTTTTTAACTACCACAATAGTTTATCTGCGTAGTAACCATCGCTATTTTTTACGTTTCTATCTTTTGAATGTCGAATCTTATACAATCTACGCCTTTCGTCTGCATAAGCCTTTCCTTTTTCCTTCATATAAGTTGGATAGTCAGAATAACCAAGTGCGCCAACTGATGCTACTTTTTTGCCATCTTTAAAGACATCTATTTTTTTGCCTTTAACATTACTTGGCTTGACAACTACACCTAATTTTTTGGCTTGTTGCTTTGTGTAATTTGTAATCGTGTAAGCACTCATAGTTTAAAACTTTGTCATCACATAAATCAAGGTGTATTGACCTTCATCGGTTATTCCTTCATTTACAATAAGATATTTGTTAGTGTTTTTGTATTGAATCATTTGATTTTGAGCAAAACCGCCTTGATTTTCTACGATTTGTCGCTGAAATTTATCAAGTCTTTCTCGTGAAGTAAATTCACATACTCCCAAAGCCACCGCAGACTTCTCTGATTGTAAAAACAAATAGTTTAATTCCTCTTTATCGGGATTGGTATTGCTATAAACGTGAATAAAAGCATCCATATAACGTAAGTCTAATGGATTGCTTAAAGTGTATTTTTTATCTACATTGATTATAGCATTGATTTCCTTTTCTATCTCAACAAAACGATTACTCTCATCAAAGTCAATCATCAACTTGTCTACATACTTTGGTGCATAAGAAACAATATTTCCTGCACCCACATTGCTCAAGTATAATTGTTTGATTGGATTTTCGATATTGTGATATTCGAACAATAGACCATAAATCTTTTGAATCAAACCGCTTGATAGTTCGTTAACTACATTGCTACCTCTAAAGGTTGACAATTTTTGTCTTTGTCTTGAGTTATAAGATGCAGGATTTGTAAATTGAGTTAGCATTTTAGCGATTTTCTTATCGTTTTCGCTAAATGGAATAGATTGATATGCCTTTACACTGCCTCCGTTACCAAACTTTTGTTCGTTGAAACCAACAATGTTTATTTTTTCGTTTGGAACGACAATAAATGCACCTTTGAGTAATTCTAAAGTGCTATTTCTACCATCGTTATGCTTGAATGTAAATTTGTGAATAGTTTCTTTTGGAAATTTACTTTCACCAATGTATTTACCTTGTTTATCTCGAATCACGGCATCTACATCTGAATTGAAGGTAATATGAACTATTTCTTTTGAATCATCTTCACCCATATACCCTCCGTGTTTATATTTTCGGGAATTTTTACGATACGCTTTGTATTTTTCAAATTCTTTAATTGCTTCAGATAATTTTCTGCTACTTTCCATTTTGTCAAGTTCTATGTAATAGTTTTCATCCTCCTCTAAATGGTCTTTAGCAATAGCCTCTGCCACTTCTCGGTCTGAAACTCCTTTTTTCTTAAAACCACGAATGGTGTCAATATGCTCCATTTCGTGTTCCGTTCCTTTTTTGAGTTGGTCTTTTTTGAAACCTTTATACCAATCAAAGTCACGGACATCACCGCCTTTGTCGAATTTTTGAGGAACGTAATATAAATCACCTTCAAACTCAAAACCGATAGCCTCTTGACCCCATTTTCTTGCCCACTCTGATAATTTTGATACCAACTTATTTTTGTTGGCTTCGTAATCTGATTTGGTTGCAAACGAAACAACGGGAACAACATCTTCAGTAACTAATTCACTTTGAGATGTCATAAAGCCACCTACTTTTTCCGATTTAGTAAAGCCACCGAATATAGTTGCCAAGTATTTCGAAACTTCGTCTACTCTTGACTTTAATTCGCTTTCAGAGATTACTTTGTCTACATCTTGGGTAGAAGGCACATATACTGCGAGTTCTAACGGCAAATGAAACATTTTACTTGCTTTTGGCACATCACCGCCCTCTTTATAAATACCCGTTGTGCTTTGAGGAACTATCATTTGTTCTTCATAGCCTCCTGCACTCATTGATGCCGTTTCGTAGTCTTCTATTTTTAATGTATTAGACATACGACCACCTTTAGCATACTGATTAGGAATCAACTGAATACCAAACTCTTCTTTGTTGTCGTTCACATAAATGATTTCGTTATTCATAAAAGCCGTTCCTTCATTCAAAGGAATTGGAGCAATACCAATATCAAATTTTAAAGTAATGTAGCGGTAACGGAAATTTTCTCCCGAAACCATTACGTCTTTGATTTGATGTTCGGTTGGTAAAGAAACACCCATAGAATAGATGTTTACATATTTACCGATTAATGATTTATAGTCTTCTACTGAACCTCCGCCTTCGTATGAATCATTGTCAGACATTCTTTGGTCTTTTGATAATACAACACTAATTTTTTTCTTTGCATCATTATAATTTTTTGTCCAATTCCACGCTTCATTTGCATCTGATGCCAAAACATTTGGTTCAACGTATGTTGCTCCAAATGTACTTTCGTAAGTTACATCGTACCATCTTTTAGGTAGTTGTTCTTTTATTTTTTTGTTAGCATATTGTAAAGCAAATTTTTTCGCTTTGGCAATGACTTTAGGTGGTAATGGTTTTTGATTAATTGTTTCAAGAGTAGCGTTATAATAGTCTTCAAGGTACTTGTTTTGTAAATCAATCAATAATTGCTTTTTATCAATTTTTTCTACTCCACCGCCTTTAGCATAACTATCAGATAAAAATTCTTTACGAAAATATCTACGCAATTCATCCATTCCTTTTAAACGATTTGAGTATTGAGCATCTTGTGTTGAATAAACACCTTTTTCGAACTCAACTACATTCCCATCATCCATCCATTCTTTAAAAGATGATTCTTGTTCTTCATCAAGAATTTTACCTCCTTTGGCATATTCGTATTTTTTTCCCGTGACATTATCACAATCTATTTTTACCCCATTTCCATCGGCACTATTTATCTCTGATGCGATTTCACAAGTTGTCATTTGTTTACCTTCAAATTCGTATGTTTTTGTGGATGCCATATTGCGTTTGTTTACTACGCCTTCGCCTCCTTCTAATTCAACGTGCTGACCCGTTGATTTAACGACCATAGGAATACCGCCTTCTTTATGGCTTTTTCCTTCAGTTATACCTCCTTTTGCAGACATATATATTTTATTTCGTTATAACTATGTAATTTACAAATGTATGTAAATATATTGTACCATAAAACAAGTGTAGATTAAATAAAAAAAGCCACTTGTATTTTACTACAAATGGCTCATAAAAAGCGCAATGAAATTACTACAAGAATGTTCGTGCTATTAACCCTCGTTTATTTCAGTTGCGTTTCTATAAAATCGTCTTTTTCGATTAATTCATTTGGTGTTACATTTAACGCTACACATAACTTCAATAGAGTGTAAATTTCGTAATTTTTTTTCTTACCATTTACAATCATCGAAATTACGTCTTTTCCTAAATACGATTTACAAGACGATTTTATTTTGTCGTACAATTCACTTTGACTCATCCTTCTTTTATCAAGAATAAGTTTAAGTTTAGTTGGTCTTTGTTCTTGTGTCATCTTTTAGGGTTTTAGCAGTTCTTCTAACTCATCTTCATTAATTAAATCAGTAATCATCACATAAGGGTTTGTTTGATGCTCGTATGCGAAATCATTCCATACAAAAGCATACTTTGGTAAGCCTATTTCTTTTTGAATAAATCCTATTCCATTTTCAGTTAAACCATACCAACCCTTCTTGTAAATAACTTCAGTCGGTGACGTAGGCATTGGACAAATTAAATCCCAATATTTTAAACGATGAAAGTTTCGAGTAATATTTGGAAACTCACTTAAATACTGAAGTAAAATTCTTTTAGGAAAATAATCCGTAGACTTAACCCCTTCAGCATATCTAAAGTGCTTGTAAACAAATACAAGACAAATAGCCATATCTTTAGTTATTTCTCTTCGAGTATATTTAGCATCGTATGGTTTTGGTTGCCTAATGTATTTACCTGCACCTCTATCAATTAATTCTTGCTGAATGTCTTTTAATTCACTAATGTCGCTAATGGTTGCCTCTTTCTCTTTTACTTCTAAATTATCGCTCATAATTATTTTTATTTGGTTTGTAATTATTTTAAACGCAAATATACCTTTTATTTTAAAATATAACAAGTGTATTTTTTAGAAATAAATCATTCGAGTTACATTCGAGGTTGATTCGAGTCTGATTCGAGGTTGATACAAAAAGAAAAGGGCAGTCAAATGACTACCCCCTTCTCCTTTCTACGGAAACATAGGAAACATCTTACACCTCTAAACTTCCGACTAATGAAGAGGCAATTTTATTTTTAAATTGAGTTGACGACAAAAATACACCATTTGTTTTGATACCTACGTTATTCCAAACCATTTCTTTGGTAAAGTTGTGGGTTTCGATTTGTTTCGTCTTTGGATTTTGTCTTACCAAGAACGAACCGCCATTTGCCACTTCGCAAATATGTATGCGGTTATAAACTCGCTCCCAATTTTCAGTAGTCAAGTCGGGAATACCAATAGTGACTCCCAACAAATAAATGAGCATATTGCATTCAGTTGTCATTTCATAGAATTTACCCGTTTCGGTATCTTCATAACGTGGTAAAGCAAAAATGCTTCTATTTGATTGCTCATACTCCTCACGGCTTATTTCACGATAAGCATTCACGTTTTCTCTTACATCCCAAGTTAGTGCCATAATTTTATTGTTTTTTGAATTGTGTTGTTTGAGTTAATACTTCATATTTATGCCTGCGGTGATTTCGCATCGTTTCCGCCCACTCTTCACCACCTTTGTAGTAAATCATCGAACCACCTCTTTTGATTCGGTTATCGTAGTTCTTTTCCTTTCTTTCGGGAAATAGTTCAAACTGAATCAATCGTTTGTTCACGTTAAATTGCTTCGCCAAAGAGTTAATAGAACGACCCTCCTCGTAAAGAACGTGAATCATCTCACGCATACAAGGGAGCAGTTTCACCCTCCTATCAAAGAAGGGTGAATCTAACTTCGCTTTTTCGGTTTTGAATGGCATCTTAATCTTCTTTTTTATAGTAGGGGTTAGGATTGTTTTCAGTATTCAAAATTTGATACATCACGGCATCTACTACTTGATTGTAAATATCCATCTCCTTTTCATCGAAAGTACATTTATGAACGGAACTATCAGTCAAGTATTTTTGAAGGTTTCTGATAGGCTCTTTTTCATACATAGCCTCATATAAAAAATCCACCATTTCTTGATAGTATTCAGTGATGAATACTTCGTCTTCAACTTCTCCTCTTCCATCACAATAACAACAATCTTCAGTTTCTTGCTCTTCGTCATCGTTGTACTTCTCTTCATATCCCCAACCACCGCAACTATGGCAAGTTTCCATCCTTCGGTCTAATGCGTTTCCATTTCCGTTGTTGCAGTAATCGTAAAATAAGCGACTGATGCTACGCATCATTTCTCCGTGAATAGTAGGTGCATATCCACTTGCAGGAACTAATTGTTCCCAAAGAGAATCGTATAGGTTTTGATACGCTCCATTTTCATACCAATAGGAATTTCCAAGAGGCGTTACTAATTTTTGTGTTTTTGTTTCCATAATAGATAGGTATTATTTGATTGTGATTGCTTTGACGTTGACTACGTTTGCTTGAGTTGGACAATCTACATTGATAGCACTCAAGTATGAAAGATACAAGTCAAGATTGAACGTGCCTCCCTTGTCTTCTTTTACTGATTTGCCTTTCCAAAAAGATATACAATCCATAAGGTTAGGTCTTGGTTTTAGTGGTGTTTCCATATGTTAGTTATTAAGTTTCACGATGTAAAAGTAAAAACTTTTTCATTTCAAACAAATTTTTTTTCATTTTTTTCAAAAAATTTTTGTGTAATCAAAAAAACAATTACATTTGTATCAAATAAAAACTTTTACACTATGGAAACAATGACTATTGAAACAAAGATTGAGATTACTCAAGATGCTATCGAAAGCACGTTAGTAACGGCTATTGAAGGTGGTATTGACTATTGGTGCTATATCTCTTTACAAGACAAAAGACAAGCATCTCTTTGGTTAGAAAAAGAAATCGAAGAGAAAAGATTGACTCGTGACAAATCAGTTCACTATGGATGGATGGATGCGATGTTTCAAGGCTATCCTAACCCTATTCGTATTTTTGATGTAGAAGAGGCTTTTGAGGCTGAAACGTATGAAGATTTTGATAATATGGAACCGATTGGTTACTTGTCTATGGAAAACATCAAGAAAGGTCTTCAAAAAGCATCAAAGGAATATCCTAATCAGTTTAATCAATTCTTTCCCGAATATGTAAATGGTGATGCTTGTGATGCTGATGTTATTTTTCAGTTGATTTGCTTGGATGATGTTGTTTACGGATAAGGCTAACGATAGAGAAGAAATTTGCTACGGCACAATTATAGTTGCCGATGAGCAAGTAGTTAGAGGAAAAGGTGCTAACATCAAAGTCAGA
>Ga0208439_1000569_pt1 | contig 12114 bp, 8 predicted proteins | sample ColrivemetaGS703_FD_187621 | JGI IMG/M metagenome (GOLD analysis project Ga0208439, IMG submission 187621) | Estuarine microbial communities from the Columbia River estuary - Freshwater metaG S.703 (SPAdes) (version 2) | ecosystem: Environmental > Aquatic > Marine > Intertidal zone > Estuary ...
GAAAAAACATACAAAGCACCAGAAGGAACATTGATCTGACTTAAAAAAGACGAGTTGTTTTCAAAACTGACCATTTTGGTATCATTTTTTGAGTTGATTTCATAGAAATGATTGACAGCTGGATATTGAAAATTTTCTACTTTTTTTGAAAACACATTTTTAAAGAAAGGGTGACTTTCATTGATATTAGTTATTTTTAATGAATCAATATTTTTAGCTGAAAAAGTGGATGAAGAAAATTTTTGCAAAAATTGATTGTAAGAATTTATGTCAGAATTTGGGTTTGGAATAATCACAATACTGCCACTTTTTGAAATAAAATCTTGGAGACTCTTTGATAAAATTTCTGGAATATTTTCGAGCTCATAGAGTATCAAAACTTCCTGTTTTGGCATTAAATTATAGTTGATATTTTCAGGCAAATTCTGAGTAAAATTAAACTCGTCTTTTGTGTAAATTTTTGATAAAAAATCCACTTCATTTCCAATAGCTAAAACGTTTATTTTTTTGGGTAATTTTAGATGGAAATAAAAAGTGTTATCAAATGAAAAAGTATCGCTAAAAGATAAAATTATTTTCCCGATTAAAGCTTCCTCTTTTTGAATAGGAAACAAGATGGTTTTGGTTGAGTTTTCCTCAATTGAAAAAGATTGTTTGCTTGCTAATTCTTTTTCGTTATACATTGCAATTGGAACGTTTTTTTTAGTTTCTCCTTGATTTTTTACGACCACATGTAAAACAGTTTCTTCCATAGAATTACTTGTAAAAACACTATCAACAGAAATATTATTTCTTTGAGATTCAGTCAGTTTAATGATTGAAAAAGGAGGTGTTACATTTGTAAACGGATTATTGTAAATATTCTGAAAATCAGATATTAAAATTGTCTCATTTAAAGTATTTGTTTGTTTTTTTAGAAGTGAATTTATTTTTAATAAAACATTATTTATAGAGGGTTTTTTTGAGGAATAATTTAGTTTTATAACTATTTTCTTGAGCTCAGAAAATGAAATATCATTATAAAATTCATCATTTGTTAACAAAGAATACTTATTTGATTGTGGTGCATTTTCTATGATTTCTTTGGCTGCAACTTGCAATAAAAAACCCTTTTCTCCTTTTGCTTGTGTGCTCAGGGAATTGTCTATATAAAGAATTATATTTTCATTTTTTGTACTCTTTTCATCACTAAAAAAAGGTTCTGAAAATGCAAAAAGTATCGCTGAAAGCAATATCATTCTTGTTGCTAAGATTAACCATTTCTTGAGCTTCGAACTCTTCCTAGAATCTTGAATTATTTTTTGTAAAAAAGCCACATTTGTAAAAGGCACTTTTACGAACTTTTGTAGTTGAAAAAGGTGAACTAAAATGGGTATTATTAATAGCCATAAAAAATATAAAACTTCAGGATTTTTAAAGTGCATCTTAATTTTATTACAATTATTACTGTCTAAAATATCACAATTTAAATGAAATAAAAACTATTGTTGATTTCTTATGAAAACTTTTCGAATGCACCTAAACCAAACAAAGCAAAATCGTATTTTACAGGATCGTTTTTGTCTAGTTTCCGAAGTTTTTTATCTAATTCAGTTAAGGCTTTCCAATCGTTTTGTTCTCTTTTCAAAATCCCCAATTTTCGGGCAACATTTCCTGAATGTACATCTAAAGGACAAGATAAATTTGCTGGATTGTGCATTTTCCAAATTCCAAAATCAACTCCACAAGTATCGTTTCTTACCATCCAACGTAAAAACATGTTGATGCGCTTTGCGGCCGAATTTTTCATTGGGTCTGAAATATGTTTTTGAGTTCTGTTTTCATGAGAAATTTCAAAAAAAATTTTTTTGAAATGGTGAATGGCACTTTGGTAATTGTTATCAGAAGGACTTACAGAAAGTGCGTTTTCTAACCCTTCATATTTCTGATAAATATGTTTTAATGATTTTACAAATTGTTGTAAATCAAGTGAATTAAAAGTTCTATGGACGAAATTTTCAAATGATTTTAAATCATTTTCTTGGTGATTCATCACAAAATCAAAAGGAGTGTTATCCAATAACTCCATCAATTTCGAAGCATTTTGAATGATTATTTTCCGATTTCCCCAAGAAATCGTTGCTGTCATAAAAGCTGCAATTTCAATATCTTCTTTTTTTGAGAATAAATGCGGAATTTGAATTGGATCCGATTTAATAAATTTTGGATGATTGTAAAGCGCTACTTTTTCGTCTAAAAATTCTTTGAGTTCAGTTTGCTTCATTTATTCTGTCATCTTTCCATCAATCATTGTCAGTTTTCTGTCAGTCATGTTTGCCAATTCTTCATTGTGAGTCACCAATACAAAAGTTTGTCCAAATTCATCACGTAATTTGAAGAACAATTCGTGCAAATTTTTAGCAGATTCGCTGTCTAAATTTCCACTGGGTTCATCAGCCAAAATCACAGCAGGATTGTTGATTAAAGCTCTTGCAACTGCCACTCTTTGTTGTTCTCCTCCTGAAAGTTCGTTGGGTTTGTGATGCAATCTATGAGACAATCCTAAAAATTCAAGGATTTTTTTTGCCTCATTTTCAGCTTCTTTTTTTGATTTTTTAGCTATAAATGCAGGAATGCATACATTTTCTAATGCTGTAAATTCGGGCAATAATTGATGAAATTGAAAAATAAAACCAATGTGTTTGTTTCTAAATTCTGAAAGTTGCTTATCAGATAATTTTTTTAATGAAATATCATTGATGGTAAGTTGAAAATCAAATTTTTTTTCAGGTTTGTCAAGAGTTCCTAGAATCTGTAATATTGTAGTTTTTCCTGCACCAGAGGGACCTACAATCGCTACAATTTCCCCTTTTTTGATTTGTAAATTCACGCCTTTCAATACTTCAACATCACCGTAATATTTGTAAATATTTTCTGCAACAATCATCATTTTAATCAAATTTTAAGCGAAAGTAAAAAAAAATGGTCGTAGTTTTTAAAAGTATTTTGTTTTTGTGACTTTTCATCTTTAAGAAAAGATAGATTCAAAAATAAAAGTGAAAATCAGTCATTTCTTTAGATAAATTGTAAAATAGTTTAGCATGTTTTATAATTGAATTTGTATTTTTGCGAACGTTTTAAAAGCCATACAAATGAATTTACACGAATACCAAGGAAAAGAAATATTAAGCAGTTTTGGAGTAAGAATTCAAAGAGGAATTGTAGCAAGCACTCCAGCTGAAGCTGTTGCTGTTGCTCAAAAATTAACAGAAGATACTGGTACAGGTTGGCACGTAATCAAAGCGCAAATTCATGCTGGAGGACGTGGAAAAGGAGGAGGTGTTAAGTTGGCAAAGAACTTGGCAGATGTAGAACGTATTTCTGGCGAAATTTTAGGAATGATGTTGATTACTCCTCAAACATCAGCAGAAGGAAAATTGGTAAATCAAGTGTTGATTGCGGAAGACGTGTACTATCCAGGCGATTCTAAACCAGAGGAATTTTACATCTCTGTGCTGTTGAATAGAGCCACTGGCAAAAACATGATCATGTATTCTACCGAAGGTGGAATGGATATTGAAACTGTTGCAGAAGAAACGCCTCACTTAATTTTTACAGAAGAAATTGATCCATTGTTGGGTTTAATGCCTTTTCAAGCTCGAAAAGTAGCGTTTAATTTAGGTTTATCGGGAACTGCATTTAAAGAAATGACTCAGTTTGTGACTGCATTGTACACTGCATACATCAAATCTGATGCGGCTATGTTTGAAATCAATCCTGTCTTGAAAACTTCGGATGATAAAATAATGGCTGTTGATGCAAAAGTATCTTTGGATGAAAATGCCTTGTATCGTCACAAAGAATATGAAGCAATGCGTGATTTGCGTGAAGAAAATCCGATTGAAGTAGAAGCAAAAGCTGCTGGACTGAACTATGTAAAATTAGATGGAAACGTTGGTTGCATGGTAAATGGCGCTGGATTAGCAATGGGAACTATGGATTTGATTAAAGAATCTGGAGGAGAGCCTGCTAACTTTTTAGACGTTGGAGGAACTGCTGATGCACAAAGAGTGGAAACTGCTTTCGGAATTATCTTAAAAGACCCGAACGTAAAAGCCATTTTGGTAAATATTTTTGGTGGAATTGTTCGTTGTGACAGAGTTGCACAAGGAGTAGTTGATGCTTACAAAAATATGGGCGATAAAATTACGGTGCCAATTATTTGTAGATTGCAAGGAACGAACGCTAAAGAAGCCAAAGAATTGATTGACAACTCAGGGATGAAAATTATCTCGGCAACTGAGTTTCAAGAAGCTGCTGATAAAGTACAAGAAGTGTTGAGTGTTTAAATTTTTGTAAGTAAAAAATAAATAAAGCCTCATTCTAAAATGAGGCTTTATTGTTTAATTTACTTTAATTTAAAGACTTTCTTTTAAAGTTGCAATTTCATCACGCAATTTTGCAGCGACAATAAAATCCAATGATTTTGCAGCAGCTTCCATCTGTTTACGTTTTTCTCTGATGCGTTTTTCAATTTCTTCTTTTGGAAGATATTCCAACGAATTTTCAGCTACTTTTTGAATGGCATTGTCATAATGAAAACTGGAAATAGCACTTTTTGATAAAGATTCATCAATTCGTTTGTTGATTTGAGTAGGTGTGATGTTGTTTTTTTCATTATAAAATACTTGTTTTTCTCTTCTTCTATCAGTTTCATCAATGGTTTTTTGCATGCTGTTCGTAATTTTGTCTGCATATAAAATCGCCAAACCATTTACATTTCTAGCAGCTCTACCAATAGTTTGTGTCAATGAACGATGTGAACGCAGAAAACCTTCTTTGTCAGCATCTAAAATAGCAACTAACGAAACTTCAGGTAAATCCAATCCTTCACGCAATAAATTGACGCCAATTAATACATCAAACAAGCCTTTTCGCAAATCTTGCATGATTGCAACACGCTCTAAAGTATCTACATCAGAATGAATATATCTGCAACGAATATCCACTCTTGTGAGGTATTTTGTCAATTCTTCAGCCATTCTTTTGGTTAATGTCGTAACCAAAGTTCGCTCGTCTTTTTCAACACGGAGTTGAATTTCTTCAATCAAATCATCAATTTGATTCAAACTTGGTCTTATTTCAATCACAGGATCTAGCAAACCTGTTGGACGAATTAATTGCTCCACAAAAACACCTTCTGTTTTTTGCAGTTCATAATCTGCAGGAGTGGCACTCACAAAAATGGTTTGATTTTGAATGGCTTCAAATTCTTCAAATTTCAAAGGACGATTGTCCATAGCTGCTGGCAAACGAAATCCGTATTCGACCAAATTTTCCTTTCTGCTTCTATCACCTCCATACATGGCATGGGTTTGCGGAATTGTAACATGACTTTCGTCTATAATCATCAAGTAATCTTCAGGAAAATAGTCCAATAAACAGAAAGGTCTAGTGCCTGGTTCACGTCCATCCAAATAGCGTGAATAATTTTCAATTCCGGAACAATAACCCAATTCACGAATCATTTCTAAATCAAATTCTGTGCGTTCTTTCAGGCGTTTTGCTTCCAAATGTTTCCCAATTTCAGTGAAATAATCTACTTGTTTCATCATGTCGTTCTGAATTTGATGAATGGCATTTTGCAGCACATCAGGAGAAGTAACAAAGAGATTTGCTGGATAAATCGTTAATTCTTGAAAAGTTTCAATAATGGCATTGCTTTCCAAATCAAAAGATTCAATTTCTTCGATTTCGTCTCCAAAAAAATGAATTTTAAAGCCATTATCACCATAAGAAGGATAAATTGTCACCACATCTCCTTTCACTTTAAATGTGCCACTTTTGATGTCGTGTTCAGTTCTGGAATACAAACTAGTAACGAGTTGATGCAAAAATTTGGTTCTTGCAATTTGTTGTCCAACTTCCACAGGAATCACATTTTTTTTGAATTCAACAGGATTTCCAATTCCGTATAAACATGAAACTGATGCAACCACCAACACATCACGTCTACCAGAAAGTAGGGAAGAAGTAGTGCTTAAACGCAAGCGTTCGATATCATCATTAATAGATAAATCTTTTTCAATATACGTTCCAGTAACAGGAATGTATGCTTCTGGTTGATAATAATCGTAATAAGAAACGAAATATTCAACCGCATTTTTAGGAAAAAACTGTTTGAATTCTGAATACAATTGCGCGGCTAACGTTTTGTTATGTGCCAAAACTAAGGTTGGTTTGTCAATATTTTTGACAACGTTTGCAATGGTAAACGTTTTTCCTGAGCCAGTTACGCCCAAAAGAGTTTGGAATTTTTCTCCTGAAATAACGCCATGAGTCAATTCTTTAATCGCTTGTGGCTGATCTCCAGTTGGTGAAAAGTTGGATTCTAACGTAAATTTCATGATGCAAAAATACGTATTGAAAACTGTTGTTAATTTCGAATTAAGCTAAAATTTCCAGATTTTTCTATCAGATTATCATTTTTATCGATAATTTCGGATTTGAACCAATAATTATTTGCAGGTAAATTTTTTCCATTGAGCCTACCATCCCAACCAAGTGATGTAAAATCAGTAATTGAGTGAATTACTTTTCCAAAACGATCAAAAATACTGACATTTATAGTTTTGAATGAATTGCTGTCTAAACCTTCAATATTCCAAAAATCATTTTTTCCATCGCTATTTGGAGTAAAGTATTTTTTATAGCCAATTACAGAAACTGTTTTCTCAATTGGCTGTTCGCAAGAGTTTAAATCTCTTACAAAAACGGTTTGTAAACCTGCAGGAATATTCGAAAATGTATGTGAACTGCCATTTCCAAAGAAATTAGTATTGTCTAACGAAAACTGATACACACTGTTTCCGTTGATAAAAACGTCAATGATGTTATTGGTTTCATCCTCAGTATTGACTAAAATTTCTGAAAATTCTGGCGGCTTTGGATTGACAACTCTGAATGTTTTTGTATTTGAGCATTCCAAATTATTTTCTGTTTTATAGACAGTTAAGGAAAATTCACCAACTGTATTTAAAGTAAAATTTTGAGTTCTAGTAATATTTCCAGAACTATCTTTCCATTCAAAACGTTGATTACTAAAATCTCCAGAGATGATGATTGGAGGTTTTGAACTAGGGTCAAAACAAATGGTATATTCTTCTTGAAGATTGATAATTGGCTCGGAATTCACTACTATTTCAAACTCTTTGATACCACCACAACTCTGATCAGCTTCTATAATTTTTAAATAAATTGTTTTGGAAGCCTCTAAAAATCTTCCAGTGTAATTATTAGTTCTTTTTTGGGCGTCTTGAAATGTTGGAAAAAATGATAATCTAGAATTTGTAGGAATAGTCAATTGACTTCTAATTGAAAATTCTAAATCTAGCACATCAAACTGACCGAGACCATTTCCTGAAATATTATCAGAATCTTCACAAACAAAAACAGTCGGAATATCACCCAATTGTACAAAACGAGTCTTAACAAAAAATGAACCCACCTCAAAACATCCATTTTCGTTAGTTGCTTTCACGAATATTTCTTGATTGGGAATTGTGTTTTCGAAATTTTCAGGATTTAAAATCTTAGTTTCAGATGAAATATCATCCATGCTAAGATAAAAGTCGATATTTTCAGTTGCTCCTCTTCTTAAAATTTTATCTCTTATTGTTTCTAAATTAAAAGTGCTAAGTCCATCTAAATTTTCATCACATTCTACCAATTCTTGGTTTGGGATTAATACTGGTAATTCATAGGCTCTTACTTGTTTATAAACAGTGATATTTTGTGAGCCAACATCTAAAATTGCAGAAATAGTATAACTCCCTGGGCTTGAATACGAATGATTTACATTTACACCATTAGCAGTTGTGCCATCGCCAAAATCCCAATAAATATCAGAAATTGGTGCAAATGAAGTTGCTGAAAGTGAAAATTCATCCACATAACAAACGTTTTTAGTAATTATTTTTGAAGCAAAATAGGATTGAATAAAATTAGGCAATCCTTTTCTGGAAGTATTTGGAGAAAGACGAACAGCATTATGTTTATAATTTGCTAAAATACCTTTTTCATCAGGATTTTCGATTACTCCTAAAAAATTAAACCCTTCATCATCATCATCAAAGGCAACATAAATTTTTTGGTCATTTCCTATTTGAAGACTTTCAATTTTTGGATTGCTACTCGAAAATAAATATGTTTTTGGTTCATCACCAAATTCTAAATCATTCATTTCGTATTGAACTAATCTTGTTCCGTTACGAATAGATACATACATAAATTTCCCATTAGGTGAAAATTCAATTCCGTTTGATGGGAAAAGAGCCAGTCCTTGATTGATGATTAAAATTGTTCCAAATGTTAATTCTCCAGTTTCGTTATTAAAATTATAAAGGCTAACTTTTTTCAAACCATCATTGGTTGCATTGGCTGAAATAGCCAATTTTTTTCCATTAGGCGAAAATTTCATTACTCCCAAATTTTCAATTTCCTCTTCAGCAATAATTTCGACAGGAGTAGTGTTTATACCTGTTTCATTGATTTTAAAGAGATTAAATATTTTTTTTGGTGAGGAATTATCTTCATCCGCTGCATTTAAAGTTAGCAACCAAAATGATTTTCCATCTCTGTGATGCACAGCTGTCAATTTTTCAGAAGGCGAATGACTGTTTAAAATAAAATTTTTAGTGTTAACAATTCCAAGTGGATTTTCAGTATTAAATTCGATTTCTGAATAATAAGTGCCAGGGTTGTATGCGAGTGAAGGAACACTTTCTGAGCGAGTATAGATCAAATAATATATTTTATTTGAGTTTGGTTTTGGTACAATAATAACTGATTGATAATGAGAAGTTTGACCTATAAGGCCAGTACCAAATTTCATAATCTCATGATTTCGATTCCAAACAGTTGCTCCATCTGAATAAAACATCAATTGTCCATTTTCATCAGAAATAGACGTGCAATTTGCAGGAGCATCCATTTCACTATCATCTAAATTGATAATTCTTCCATTTTCAAATTTGATTGCAGCTTTATTTCCAAAATACCAATTCTTTGTTTCATTTTGTGACAACCCAGAAAATGATAAAAAGAAAATTAATAATTTGAAAATTTTAAACATAAAACCCTAGATATCAATGATGTTTAATTGATTTTAATAAATTCATAAAGTTCAAAGATATTTAAAAAAGAGTTGAAGCATAAATCTTTAATATCCAAAACCGAAAAAAAAATAATAAAATAAACAAAACAGCTTTAAAGAAAAAGCTTTAAAACTGTTTTATTGAATCATATTTTTTATAAATCCCTTTTTTCTAGAATTTTATATGATGAAAAAATGAAAATAAAAGTCCAAAAAAGTACCGTTAGTATTGCTGAAAATTCGACATCGTAACTTTTTGTAAAAGCTTCTCCCATTGAATTTGCAGCACTTCTGATTGCTCCTAATTTTGAAAAAGGTTCTTTTATTAAATTACTCATTGCTTCTAAGGGTAGAAATTGCATGATATTATCTACTTTTTCACCGGGAATTTTCTCGCCTCTAAAAGACCAATACAAATATCCTTTGAAAATACTTTCACCAATGAACCAAACCAACATTCCAGCAACAGCAAAGGCTGATCTTTTGATGAGAATTCCTAAAAATAATCCGAAAGAGAAAAAGCCAAGGAGTTTTATAAAAAATGCTAATAAATATTCTAAATCAGAAAAAATGATAGAAAATTCATTGTAATCTGAATAAAACAATCCTAAAATCAAAGAAACCACAAAAACAAAAATTGTTGAAATTAAGGCAAATGCAATTACTGTGTAGAATTTTGAAAGTATAAATTCTTTTTTACTTAAACCATCTATTAAATTCTGTTTCAGTGTTTTATAACTGTATTCATTTGACATCATTGATACAATAACCAATAATAAAAAGAATTTTAAAATGGCTGCTATATAAGTATTGAAATGCCATATGTAAGGATAATTAAAAATTCCTGCATCTGCTAAATGCAATTTAAAATTACCAAACTCAAATTTTATTGCGGCAATTAGTGCAATTGAAGTTAATAATCCAAAGTAAATGACAGATAGCACTTTGCTTGCTCTGTTGTATTTTAATTTATGAAATTCTATGGAAAGTAGTCTGAACATGAACTATTTTTTGAAGATTAGTTGTTGTTTGTTAAGTCTAAAAATTGTTGTTCTAAACTTGGTTTACGTTTTACTAAATGCGATAAAACGAGTCCGTTTTCAAACAAATATTGGTTGATTTCAGTGGCAGAAATATCATTTTTTAAAGTTGCAATGATGGTTTCACGATCTTGAGAAATTCGATCAATGGCTTCATGATTTTCTAAAATCTGCATCAATTTTTCTTTATTCTTCTTAATTTCTAATTCAAACAAACCTTTTGATGCTGTTATTTCGTCCACACGTCCACTATATAATTTTATACCTTTTCTGATAACAACCACATCCGAGCAAACTTTTTCAACTTCATCGAGTAAATGCGATGCTAATAAAATGGTGGTTCCGTTTGCTGAAATTTTTTTGATAATTTGACGGATTTCATGAATTCCTTGAGGGTCTAAACCATTGGTTGGCTCATCTAGAATTAAAATTTCAGGATCATTTAATAAGGCAGATGCAATCGCCAAACGCTGTTTCATTCCCAAAGAAAAAGTCTTGAATTTGCTATCTTTTCTTTCAAAAAGATTTACGGTCTTTAATTTTTCATCAATTTTTTCAGTTGAAATTCCTTTGATTTTACATATCAATGCTAAGTTTTGAGTAGCAGTCATGTAAGGATAAAAGTTAGGACGCTCAATAATAGCCCCCACTTTTTTTAATGCTTCATGCGTAGAAAGTTTGCCATCAAACCAAGAAAATTCTCCTGAAGTTCTATTGACAACATTTAAAATAATTCCTAAAGTTGTTGATTTTCCACTACCATTTGGACCTAAAATCCCGTAAACAGTTCCTTTTTTGATGTCAAATGAAAGATTATTTACTGCGTGAACAGCACCATATTTTTTATCAAGATTTTTTATTGAAAGTATTGTTTCCAAGAAGCAGTTTTTATTTAATTGTATATTTAAGACGATTTATAAATCATATAATTACAAAAATAAACTAAAAAATTTTTGAAAATTATTTTTAGAAATGCATTAAAGTCTAGTATTCAGTGTATTCAATGTCATCAAAACTATCAAAATCTTCATCAATCATGTCATCATCTCCAAATTCATCAAATTCATCTTCAACATCATCCGCAGTAAAATGTTTTTCAGGAGCTTCTTTTGGTACATCACCCACAGCTAAAATTGTTTTTGGTAAATCTGCTCTTTTTTCATTGGAAATTTCTACAACATCCACATAAAAAGTCCACAAATTTAAGAAATCGTACACATAAATTAACTTATCGTTTTCATCTGGCAAGGTTTCATTGAGGATACAGTTTTCCATAGAGATATCCTCTCCAGCATCAGCCATGTTAAATAATGGAATTTCTTCTCCTTGATTCCAATCTTCATCTGATCTGTAAAAAGATGCCATTTCATCCCCCTCAAAGCCAAAAGATTTTGCAATAATTAGGTGTAATTCTTCTAAGTTAATAATGTCATTAACCAAAATAGTTCTGATAATATCTTCTTGTGTGTCTAGGATTGCTCGAATTTTGTACATAAACTTCTATAAAAAAAACGTAACAAAAATACGATAATTTATGTGTATTTTTACACCTTTAAATTTCAAATTAATTGGACAAACAAAAAATACTTCATACTTTTAATAGTTTATCTAAAAATACATTGATGCAAACTTTAAATATCGAGTTTGTTGATGTTACTGAAGATTCTTTGACTGCAAAAATGCCTGTAAATAGTACTGTGCATCAGCCTTACGGCTTGTTGCATGGAGGCGCAACTGCAGCTTTAGCAGAAACTGTTGGTAGCTGTGCATCCGCACTTTTTGTGGATACAGAAACAAAAATTATAAAAGGAATTGAGCTGAGCATCAGTCATTTAAAAAGTATTAAAGAAGGTGTGGTTTATGGAGTTGCTAAGCAAATTCACAAAGGGAAAACGATTCATTTGTGGGAAATTAAGATATTTGATGATGAGAAATATCTAA
>Ga0208439_1000572_pt1 | contig 12096 bp, 21 predicted proteins | sample ColrivemetaGS703_FD_187621 | JGI IMG/M metagenome (GOLD analysis project Ga0208439, IMG submission 187621) | Estuarine microbial communities from the Columbia River estuary - Freshwater metaG S.703 (SPAdes) (version 2) | ecosystem: Environmental > Aquatic > Marine > Intertidal zone > Estuary ...
TGGTCAAAGTCAAGATGAATTGACTTTCGGAACTTGGTTTGGTCTTTGGTTCGGAATTAAAGTCTCTAGAACGAGAATCAAACGAAGATTTTTCGCGAACAATCGCCGTGGCTATAAACGCAAATCTCCTCGATGGGTATGTTCTGACAACCAATGTAACACCACTATTAATGGGGAATATCTAGGTAATAGTAATGGGGTTTCTGGAGAAGGATTCTTCGGTCGAATCGTCGATTCTGTTCTTGGATTCTTCAAACAGTCCTTCCTTGTAATTAGTTCTTTCATAATTGCTATGGCCATTTGGATTGTCTTCGGGTACTTCTTTATATTTGCACTATCTTTAACTTGAGTATTGATTATGAATAACGATTACTATCCCGACAATTGGGTCGTTTTGAAAATAGAGAAGGGCCATACTCCCACAATATATAAAGTACTAGCCGGATGGAGTGGTGGATATACCACCGCCGACAGTTGGCGAATGAACTCGGGAATTGTCAGGTCAGAAAGGAAAGGCGATTACTGGCAATTTTATGGACGTTCCGGAAGTTGTTATGTATGTCACAAAACTCAGTATCAACTCAGAATGAACAGTGCTGGCATATATAATGAACTGAAAAAACAGTTCGGGGATATGGTAGAGATCCTGCCTGAAGATACAGATTGGGAGAGTTTAGTATGAAAGTATTTATAGGTGGTTTTCCAAAACATCGCTGGTATCATAACTGGTTGTTCGAGAAGTTTGGCTATGAGAATAAACAAAAGGTCTACGTCAAGATTGATAAATATGATACGTGGAATATGGATACTACTCTAGCACATATAGTTATTCCAATGCTCAAGCAGTTACGAGACGAGAAAAATGGAAACCCGATCGTAGATATGGAAGACCGCCCTGACCATTTGATTGGAACTATTCCGAAAGTTTACAATGTTGACGAGTTTCACCTTGAAGCATGGGACTGGGTACTTGGAGAAATGATCTTTGCATTTGAATCAAAACATGATAACTGGGAAGAACAGTTTCAATCTGGTGAGCACGATATTGACTGGACACCAAGAGAAGATGGTATGACCGAGTTGGTCAATGGCCCGAACCACACATTTGAAGTGGATCTAGAAGGCTTGGAGGCTTATCAAAAACGCATTAATAACGGCTTTCGATTATTCGGAAAGTACTACGAAGGATTATGGGACTAAGGTATGAGTAAGAGTAAGTTAGTTATAAGTTTCGATGACGGCATAACAAAGGTCATTCATGAACATGATGGTGAGGGGACTTGGAATGAACACATGCAAGCAATGATCAATTTTCTTCGTGGTCTAGGGTACGACATTCCCAAAGCGGAAGACAGGGTATGAATGGATGTAATATATCAAAAGTAGTCATTGACGTTGAAGCAGCAAAGACGGAGGCTTCCATTCGACAGAAATTGATTGAAATGGGATGGACACCTCCTCTAAATGATGTGACTCGTGTTGAGGTTATTGATCATACTGGACGTGCTTATACTCATTACCTGAAACCCGGCACAGAGGCGTCCATCAATATGCAAGATGATAATAGAACAATGAAGATCTTTATCCAATGATGAAGACCGTTCTATTATTAATAATTTGCACGATAGTCTGGACAGTCGCAACTATTAAGATAGAAAATGAATATATAATAGTATTGGCAGAAAAAGATGCTGCTTTTAATAAACAGAGAAATCTGGTCTACCAATATGAATCTGTTTTCCGTAGATTAGTACTAGATTGTCAAGACGGTCGAAACCTAATCATACAGAAGAAAATATATAAATGTTATTTGCTCAGTAAGGTATAAATTATGGCACATATTACCCGTAAGGAAGTATTCGAAATATTTGCGGAATACAACAAAGCTACTGACCGTGATGGTCGACTAAATGTTTTGAAAAAGTATTCCGACCATATTGCTTTCTTAGATGTCCTACGCGGAACATTTGACGACTCCCTTGTCTTTAATCTGCCGGAAGGCAAACCCCCATACACAGAATCTTTACCGGAATCGGTACCTTCAACTTTGTTGAAAAAACATCGAGAGTTTGGGATATTCGTCAAAGGCACTAAAGGCGATCAACTACCCGCGTTTAAACGCGAAAACAAATTTATCCAACTTCTCGAATCGGTTCATCCCGAAGATGCGAAGTGTGTGTTAAAAATGGTGGCTAAAGAACCACCTTGTCGTTACTTAACTAAAAAACTAGTACAGGAGGCATTTCCAAATCTAATCAAATCATGATCTACAACTTAAACTAACTAAGGAATAATCATATGTCAAATTTAGAGAAGCAGTTGTGTGCCGCAGTGCGGCGAAGAAATTCATTATCAGAGCGGACGAGTTACCGAGGGGTACCAACCATCCAGAGTTATTTAACTTACTGATAAGGAGGTGATGCATCTCTTCAAGAACGTATGAGTGAGATTCTTGTCGTATTGATTGATTAAAATATAGGATGATTGTATAATGCCACAGTATGATTTTAAAAACACCGAAACTGGGGAGACACAATGCGTGTTTCTCCAGATTTCACAATATGATGATTGGCGAAAAGACAATCCACTTTGGGAACGTTACTACCCCATAGGTTCAGCGCCTAGTCTAGTATCCGGCACCAAGTCCGCTCTGAGAATTGCGGGTTCTGGTTGGCAGGAACATCTAAACACTATCAAAAAGAAGTCCGGTAAGGGCAACACCATCAATACTTAATAATGGAAATATAATGTTACTTAATGAATTAATTGAAAAGACCATAGACTGGCATCACGCCCGTAACTTAATTGACGGAGCGAATGACAAAGACCAATATATGAAACTCATACAAGAATGCGGTGAGTTATCCGACAGTATCTGCAAACAACAAGATATCAAAGACGACATCGGCGACATTATGGTTGTGTTGATTAATATTGCCGAGAGAAATGGAGTTACCCTTGAAGAATGTTTGGCCGTGGCGTATGATGATATCAAAGACCGTAAAGGAAAAATGGTCGATGGTGTCTTCATTAAGGAAGAGAAGTAAACCGATGAACCGTGAATCCGTATTCCAACAACTAAAAATTGATGAAGGAGTCGTCTATGAAGTCTATCTCGATCACCTCAACTACCCTACGTTCGGCGTGGGTCACCTTATCAAGGAAAGTGACGGCGAGTTCGGCTATAAGGTCGGAACAAAAATATCCCCCGAGAGAGTTGCAGAAGCATTCGACCAAGACCTCGACATCGCAATCTCCGAATGTGTTGTACTATACGGAGAACGGTTTGATTGTCTACCAGACGAAGTCCAACAAATCTTGGTTAATATGATGTTTAACCTAGGTAGACCAAGACTAAGTAAGTTCAAGAAGATGAATGAAGCAATTGAACGAGGTGACTGGAAAGAAGCTGCAAAGGAAGGTAGAGATTCGCGTTGGTATGATCAGGTCGGATTTAGAGCCCAACGATTAATGAAAAGGTTAGAAAATGTCTAAGAACGCTATATTTCAGTACATGATTGTAAGTGATGCCGTGGATTCACGGGGCCCTATTAAGGGGTATGATGGAACACGTTCCTCGTTATATAAAGAAATCGCAAGTATCTCTCGTCAGTCCTTCGAACAGTATGCCAACTTTATTGGTGCAGATCATATCTACTCTGATGAACGTGTGACTACCAAGGGTCACGGTTGTTCTACCTCAATATTGCATGAATGTGCACGTATCTGGTTAGACCCCATCTTCGATCAATACGAAGACGTTTTATTCGTGGATACTGATATCATCGTCAATACCACCGAGAACATTTTTGACCACACTCAGAGTGGCGCTGACGTGTATGGGGTTCTAGAATCCGATTTCGTAACCGCTACCGGTGGTGGATACAACTCATGGGATTTTAATTCAGAGACATACATGAACTTCTGTCGAAAGTTTGAGATGCACGACTGTCCTATCGTCCCCGTGATGCCACCTAATCGTCCGTCTAAGATACTTATCATGAATACGGGCGTAGTCATATGGACTAAACAGGCACGTCTCAAAGCGCGAGAAATGTTTGACAAATGGGAAGATTGGTGTTATACTGGAGACTTCCACATGTCAATCATGAATGACCAACCGTACATCTCAGCGCAGTTCATGAAACACGAATTCGATGTTGAGACTATTGATACGACTTGGAACGACAGTCCACACTACAAGACCGAAGAAGAGTTCTTCGCGAAGGCCAAGTTCTGTCACTATACCGGTGGTGAATGGAAGGTTGACATGTTACGACATTGGAACGACCAACGATATAAAGTCAAAATGTGGGAGAGGTCATTAGTACCATGATTGATGCTGACGACGTATTTAGAATATTGGACGAAGAACATCAGAAGTGTTTGACATCTATACAGGAACTCTCTGGTGGAAACGGAAACCTCTATGTTCTGGCTCAAAATATAGCATTGTTACAGAGTCTACGTAAAAGAATAGAAGAACTTATTTAAGTTATTTTAGAAATAAGTGTTGACAAACCCTCTCAATTGTATTATAATACCTAGGTATTTTGACGATTGAGAGGGTTTTTTATGGAGTATGATGATTCGAGAGTTCGAGAGGCTGTCAGTTGGCATATCTATTGTCAGGACAATCCTGATTGGTGTAATCTCAAACGAGAGTTAGGGGATATGGGGTATACTGAAGATGAAATCTTCGAGATACTACTGAATGTACGTGAAGGAGTTTTGTGAAGTGAAAGATAAAGTAATATTAGTAGATTGTGATGGCGTTATTCTCGACTGGGTATATGCCTTTGAGCAATGGATGAAAAGACATGAGTATTTGCCATTGGTAGATGCCCCTTCGTGTTATGCTATGGATGTGGCCTATGGTTTAGAAAGAAAGGAGATGAAGAAACTGATTCGTATGTTTAACGAGTCTGCCTCTATCCGAAAGATTCCTCCTCTTCGTGATGCGATCAAGTATATCAAGAAGTTACATGAGGAACACGGTTATGTGTTCCATGCGATAACAAGTCTGAGCGACGATCAGTATGCTCAACATCTACGCACCAAAAACCTAATCGAGTTATTTGGCCCAACTGTCTTTGAGAAGTACGTCTATCTCGACACTGGAGCTGATAAGGACGACGCATTAGAACCTTATCGCGGCACTGGATGTTATTGGGTAGAAGACAAACCAGAGAATGCCCTTGTCGGTAAGAATCTTGGACTCAACGCCTACTTGATGGCTTGGGAATATAACGCGCACGAATACAATGTGCCTCGCGTCGTCAACTGGAAACAAATGTATGAGAAGATAGTCGGTGTATAAATAATCGTTTAATAGTATTCAAGGGTGAATGATGAGAAAGTATGTAGGGTTTAGTGAGCACTATCACGACAGTGGTTTTGCGATCATTGATGAGTCAGGTAAGGTAGATTTCGCTACTCACGGCGAACGATATTCTAAGAAGAAGAATGATCCTCTTATCCCCGATGAACTCTGGGATATGGTATCAGATGAAGACCATGTATCATTCTATGAAGACCATACGGTTAAGTTCGATATGCGCGGAGGGACTGGAGTAAAAGGAAGCACCGATCATTTAACTAAACGACCGGAAACCGCAGAAGAAACATTCGGTCGTATGCTTATTCCCGATAGTCTGACGTACGATGTCAACCATATGCACCATGAGTCACATTGTGCGGCCGCATTCTACACGCGTCCGTGGGACGACAAACATGATACAGTCCTTGTGTCAATCGACGGTGTCGGTGAGTTACAGTGTGCTACCATCATGGATAGCAACTTTAATCTCATCAAAGAATGGCAATACCCTAAGTCCGTTGGTCTCGTCTACACGACAGTTACCAAGTTCCTTGGACTACGTCCACTCGAAGATGAGTACGTGGTCATGGGCCTGTCGGCCTATCACAACACCTCGGCCGAGTCGAAAGCAATTACCGACTGGTTGATTGCATGGTGGGAGGACTTATCAGACTTAGCACCGGAATTGCACTATGGTATCGCAGTCGGTGATGCGGAGAATTCCCAACGAGAAAAAGACCGGCGTCAATTCCGTGAAGAGTTACGTGCGAAGGTGAAAGCAGTAGAAGACAAAGTTGCCGCACGTGCGGTACAAGACTTCGCAGATTATGCGATTATGCAGATTATGACCGAAGCTGCTAAGTATGGTAAGAAATTATGTTACTCTGGGGGTTGTGCGCAGAATGTTGTAATCAACTCACGTCTATTTGAATTGTTCGATGAAGTCCACATTGCATGTTCGCCAACAGATGCTGGTTCTGGTCTGGGTACTGCTGCGATGTCTTGGGCAAAAGCAACCGGTAAAGATAAACTAATATGGAGTCCATATAGTGGATATGATATACAACGACCTATTAACCCGACTGAAGTTGTCGACCATCTTCTTAGTCACAAGTACTGCGGAATCGCTAATGGCCGTGCTGAGTTTGGCCCTCGTGCACTTGGTAATCGCTCTTTAATCGCGGACGTACGATTCGATATACAGGACACTGTCAACACGATTAAACGTCGACAGAAATATCGTCCATTCGCACCAGCTATCCTAGAAGAGTTCGCAGATGAATACTTCGAAGGGCCTATGAACGAGTATATGCAGTTTACGTCAATTGCGAAACACGACTATGCGCCTGTCACTCACGTAGATGGCACCGCTCGTGTCCAAATTGTCAAAAAAGATTGTGAGTCGGTATTCCGTAAAGTTATTGAAGAATATTACGAAAGAACTGGAGTACCAATGTTACTAAATACATCATTGAACATTCGTGGCCGTCCTATGGTCAACGATGAACATGACGCAGAGTTATGGGAACAGAAATATAACGTTAGAGTATTCTAATGACCGAAAATGTACAACTGATAAAGAAGAAGATTGAACTAGAAGTTGAATTCGATACCACCGAGAAACCGGTGGTGGCAAACCAGTTTCAACGATGGTTAGATCTCGCCGAGGTCTTAGATGCATATCGTCTATTTCCTCGGGCCTTTATTAGCGTGTACATGTATCTATTGATACAGACCGTGGATTGGTTTATGACTATACCCGACCCAAACGCATCTCAGGCTGGATTGATATCGGTGGTTGTGGGTGCAGGCGCGGCATGGTTCGGTCTATACACTTCTACTGGGTCTGGACGTAGCAGTAAAAAATCATCTACTGGACAGTAAATGAAACCTTCTGAATTGGTAACTTGGCGAGGAACGCCTGGCGTCGGTGACTTTATGTGGGCACTGAATTCGTGTCACAGATATGCAGCCGACTATAACATAAGAAAGATAAACTTAGAGTTTCATTGGGAACATGATGAAGACTACTTACATCATTTCGAAGACCCCGAAACAATTATCGAGAGACTGAACTATATTCACAGTTTCTATCATCAAAAGGAACGTGTAGAAGTTCATCACGTGTTCAATGCTCAAGGTCGATACCGAGACTGGAAGTTTGACGATGATGTTATTTTGGAAAAGAATGGAGAACGTAGAATCGCTGCAATCCAAAGAGACAAAGCGAGATTTTGGTTCCAGTCTGGGGCGTATACTGATGAGAGCGGTGGCACAGTTCCCAATAGTGATTGGATCATGCGCAAGGATGCAATGCGGGAAATCGTACCAAATCGTTTAGTGTTTTGGAGACCGACTTGGAATGCGGAACAACCGCGTACTTGGAAACGTCTCTTCACGCAATCTGATTGGGATATAGCTATTCAATTGTTGAAGGATCGAGGATTCGACTGTCACGAGATATCCTATAGAACGCCCGTATCCGAAGCGGTCTATCTAATATCTACGTCTAGATTGGTATTGTGTTACGATGGTATTTGGCATTATTTGGCGAAGAACTTCGCAAGACCTCTCGCTGTAGTTAGTTCGGAGGGAGTCACTAGATACCATACTCCTAATGCACTACGATTACATTCTCAACACGAATACAAAGATAAAAATGTTTGGTGGTGGTTGGAGAATGTCGAAATTCTTCTGGGACACACCAAACAAAAAGCAGTTAAATATGAAAGGGGATTTGAAGAATATTATGGAAATGACTAGAGAAACATTCAGGATTGATAGGGCAGTAATTGAAGTAGCCGGCGGTTGTAACTATTCATGCTCAATGTGTCCACAAGATTTACGTGAAGGTGGACGACATAAAGGGTTCCGCCGCATCATGAAACTCGATGAGTTCGAGAAGTATGTCGCAGACTGCGCACAGTATGGACTGAACGTGGTCAACCTAGACGGTTCCGGTGAAGCCACGATGGCGAAGAACCTTCCCGAATATATTAAGGTAGTGAAGAAGTACGGCGCTAAGGCATTCATCTTCTCTAACGGATTTAAGATGGAAGGTCAGTACATGCGCGACTGCGTCGACGCTGGTCTGGACTTCTATCGATTCTCTTTCATCGGTGCAGATGAAAAGGATTATAGCAAATGGATGTATAATGCAATTGGTGGTCACTATGCACAAATCCGTCGTAACATCGAAGAGATGGTTGCTTACGTAAAAGAATCAGGGTCTGATTGCGTGGTGTCGACATATCATCTTATCACGGATAATGATAAGATAGAAGAAGAGCTCGAGAAGTACAAAAAGATTGTTGATGAACTAGGCGTCAAGACCGAGATATGGAAGATGCATAACTGGTCTGGCGCTTGGGATATTGGTGATAACGCACGTAAAGGTAAGATCAAGACTTGTGGCCGACCATTCTCTCCGGATGTAGTAATCCGTGCCGGTGGTCTTGATAAGAAGACCGGTGCTGTACATCCATGTTGTCAGGTTCTTGGTCGAGATGAAGAGGCAGTTCTTGGTCACTGTTCCGAAGATAATATCGCAGACATCTTTTTTGGTGAAGAGTACGAGACTCTACGGGAACAACACCGAACCGGAGATTATCCAGATTTCTGTAAGAGTTGCGACTTCTTGATCGAAGACCCCGAAGTTCTGGTATATACGAATCACGAACGAGATTTGATGAAGATGCATGGCACAAACTTCACACTCAATGATTATCGTGACTAATTAATAGTTATAAATATAGTCAACTTATAACCGTTTTATCTCTGGCCAGAGAAATCGCACGTGCGGTATAAGGACAATACACTGCCTCCGAGGCAGACGAACGTTCAAGAATAACGAGGAAATAACAAATGTCAGATCTATACGTAGAAGTATTAGGCGACAAATTCTTAGTAGGAAGCTTCAAATCCGGTACAGACATGTTACAGAATATGTATGGCATGTACTTGTCTATGGAATTTGAACGTATCCAAAGTAATATCAATACAGCTGTTAATGGAACAGATTTGGGTTGGAATCGACTACATTCTACACATCTGGGGTTTTCAATTCTAGATGACCGCCACACAGTTGGATCTCTAGTCGGCGGTACTGTGCAAGGAACTGTTTCTACAAACGATATTATCCGTGTGAAAAGAGACTATAAAGATGTATTGGTTCATTGTTGGAGAGAACATTCTCCTGAAATGACTTGGGATGATTTCATCAAATCCTCTATGGGATACTCATTGGTACAAGCTTTCGAAACCAGTCAGAGAGTACTAACCTACAATGGCGTCATTAAATACGAAAACTTGGTAAACGACCCACAGAAAGTCTTGACTGCACTAGTTGATAAAATGTCACCACGTTGGGTTAACGGCACAAATGTTATTAAACAAACTACCGTGAATCTCAGAACTATCGAAAAGGTCATTGAAGGTTCGAAGATCCGAGAACTTCGTCAAAATCCAGATTCGATGTACTTAGAAAAAGTTGGCGTCTATGCTGAATGGATCACTCCAGAACAAGCAGAGCACGTAGATGCATTTGTAGCATCATTATAATTAGTTGGTCATGAATAAAGGCGGACGCAATGTCCGCTTTTTTTTATTATGAGGTACTATGAAAGCTTTCGTCATTACCATTAAAGGTCACGAAAAATCCGAACAGGTCGCTGATAGATGTATACAGACCGCAAAAGACTTCGGGTTAAATGTTGTTAAATTTGTGCGATAACTCCTGCCGATGACATAACGTCCATTTGCGCACGAGAAGTTATCCCAATGAATAGATTCGTTGGCCAATACTCCCGTCTAGAAAACTCCGTATCAGCTTTCCTATCCCACTACTCCTTATGGAAAAAGTGTTTTCAACAAAACGAACCGTTCATTATATTTGAACACGATGCGGTAGTGAACAATCCTATCCCCACAACATTACCAAAATATGTTGGAAACATAGGAAAACCTTCTTACGGAAAGTTTGTTACGCCTTCTAATGGGTGGGGAAAGTTGACATCCAAACCCTACTTCCCTGGCGCACACGCGTATATCGTAACTCCCCAAGGTGCTAAACTCCTGATCGATGCAGCACCATTCAATGCAATGACTACCGATATCTACCTATCACTATCACGATTCGACTGGTTGGAAGAATATTATCCTTGGTCGGCAGAAGCACAGGACACATTCACCACAATTCAAAATGTCACGGGGTGTCTCGCTAAACACAACTATGACTCGAACTATGACATAGAAGATGTTAGTTAACTAACAAATTATATTACTCAGGAAAAGTGTTAGTTAACTAACAAATTATATTACTCAGGAAAAGTGTTAGTTAACTAACAAATAAATAAATGTTAGTTAACTAACAAATTATATTACTCAGGAAAAATGATGAAAGTTTTACATAATAACGTTTTAGTTACACAACAAAAAGACCAAGACACTACTACCGCAAGCGGTTTAATTATCAGTGGAGTTAAACCCACGGGGCATAAACCAGCCAAGGTGATTAGTATGAGTCTTGAAGTTGCTCAATTGATGACTATCTCAGCGGGTAGCACGGTATACTTCGATTGGAGTAAAGCCATGGCAGTAGAATTGGATGGCTTACAATGCGCCGTGATTGATTATGACGACATTAAGTTGATTGTCGACTGATGGTAACAGTATGTTGCGTTCTTTGGGGAGATAAGTTCTCTGAAGACTATGTCCGCAATCTGAAGGCTGGGGTTGAAAGAAACACTACGGTACGTCACAAGTTCGTGTGTCTAACTGATAGACATATAGATGGAGTGGACACTAAGTTTCTGAAACCCGGCCTTACTGGTTGGTGGAACAAGTTGCAATTATTTGATGGCGACATCTACGGTAGGATCGTCTACCTAGATCTAGATACATTGATAGTAAACAACATAGACTGGTTGTTGAACTACAACGGTGGATTCATGGGCATAGAGGATCTTGGTGCTGCGCGACAACCTTTATTGCGCGATAGACTGCAAAGTGGTGTCATGGCATGGAACTCCGACTCTATGGATTGGGTCTATAAAGAGTTCGTGTTTAAGAAGGACACCGCTGTTCGAGAGTTCCGAGGAGATGGCGAATATCTCAATTCGGTCATATCCAATCGCAATTTTCTACAACGCATATACCCAAACCAATTGAAGTCATATAAATACGATGTATATCCCGACAATATCGGAAACGTTTCGATAATATGTTTCCACGGGAGACCGAGTATAATACAATCTATGTCAGAGTCTATTACCACCCCCGTGCGCACATACGAAGCACAGGAATGGGTTAAAAACTACTGGCGACAATAGGAGAGATGTGATGTTGAGTGGTGTTTTAGGTTCCTTAATTGGATTTGGTGGTGCAATCGTCCCCGCGATAACCGACCATTTCAAATCAAAACAAAATCAAGAATTTGAATTAAAAAAGATGGAAAGAATGGCAGAACTCGCAGCTGCGGGTTATGACCATGAGATCAAAAAGTTCCAAGAGATGGGACTTCATGAAGAACAGAAGGCATTGCTTGCCCACGATACCGCTATCTCGGCGGGTACTGGATTTATGTCAGCTTTGCAAAAGTCGGTAAGACCCGTAATAACGTACGCATTCTTCTTACTTTTTGCCATCATCGAAATTACACTTCTGATGAATGCGTTAGAACAAGGGACTGACTTCAAGGCAGCTATCCAAATTTTATGGGATGAAGACACTAAGGCAATCTTTTCTGCAATCGTATCATTCTGGTTCGGTTCACGTGC
>Ga0208439_1000573_pt1 | contig 12085 bp, 9 predicted proteins | sample ColrivemetaGS703_FD_187621 | JGI IMG/M metagenome (GOLD analysis project Ga0208439, IMG submission 187621) | Estuarine microbial communities from the Columbia River estuary - Freshwater metaG S.703 (SPAdes) (version 2) | ecosystem: Environmental > Aquatic > Marine > Intertidal zone > Estuary ...
TGGCCATTTTTTTGAGCCCCTTTTTTGATGCTCAATTTTTCAAGCACTTTTTCTAAAGCTTCTTTTTGAACATTAGTAAATTCTGATAAATTATTTATTTTTATGCTTCCATCAAGAGTAGTTTTTAGATGCAATACATAAGAAGGATCTTCTTTAAAATAAATCAATGATTTTGATCCAATATTAGTGATAAAAAACTGTTGCAACTTTGCTTGAAATAATAGCGTACTATTTTTTTTACTTTTTGGAATTTCGAATTGATCAAAAATAGGAAACTCATCAAGTTCTGATAAATGAGACGATTTAATGCTTTCTTGTGAAAAAATAAAATTGGTAAGCATTAAAAAAAAAAAAAAAAAAGCTCTATTCATATTTCAAAAATAATGTAAAAGTGATGATATTTGATATTTTTCTTCGTTTTTGAGAAAAAACACCTCTTTACGAAACCGATTTAGGTGCAAAAGTACTGAAAATCAGGGAAAATATATTCTCAAAAAAATTAAAAATCCCATAAGCTAACCTTGGATTTTTTTCGAATAATTTTATTATTTAGCAAAGATTTTGTTGAACTCGCAAATCGAAACATTAGGAATGCATTAAAGTTTGTCATAGAAAGGTTGTTATCTACTTTTACCATGTAACTTAAACATAAAATTATGGCAATTAAAAAACAATTTTTAAAAAGCAAACCAGTTTGTAAAGTAACATTTTCTATACAACCTGAAGGCGCTGAAAATGTTGCAGTTGTAGGAAGTTTTAATGGCTGGGGTGAAAGCGCAAATCCAATGAATAAGTTGAAAAATGGGACTTTTAAAGGCACAATCGATTTAGAATCAGGAACATCATATGAATTTAGATACTTAGTTGATGGAAACTATGTAAATGATGAAGAAGCTGATGGATATGCTTGGAGTGATTTTGCTGGAGCAGAAAACAGCGTATTGAATTTGTAAAAATCACACGGAGATTTCATATATTTTGAGAGCGCTTTTTGTTCTTATACTGCAACAATTCCTTTAATATGGGGATGAGGATTGTAATTGATCAATTCAAAATCCTCGAACGTAAAATCTTCGATATTTTTTATTATTGGATTTATTTTCATCATTGGCAAAGGTCTGATGTCTCTTGACAATTGTAACTCTAATTGTTCAATGTGATTGTTATAAATATGTGCATCCCCAAAAGTATGAATGAACTCACCTGCTTTATAACCACAAACTTGTGCGATCATCATGGTAAAAAGTGCATAAGATGCAATATTGAAAGGAACCCCTAAAAAAATATCTGCACTTCTTTGGTATAATTGACAAGACAATTTATCATCTGCTATGTAAAACTGAAAAAATGCATGACAAGGAGGCAAAGCTGCTTTTCCATTGGCAACATTTTCTGAAAAAGATTTGGATGTATCAGGCAACACTGATGGATTCCAAGCAGATACCAACATTCTTCTTGAATTCGGATTTTTTTTCAATGTTTCAATCACTTCTTTTAATTGATCAATTTCATCGCTATTCCAATTGCGCCATTGATGTCCATATACAGGTCCTAGATCGCCATTTTCATCTGCCCATTCATTCCAGATTCGTACTCCATTTTCTTGTAAATATTTAATATTGGTATCTCCTTTTATAAACCACAATAGTTCGTGTACAATTGATTTTAAGTGTAGTTTTTTTGTAGTAACCATTGGAAAACCTTCACTCAGATCAAAACGCATTTGATACCCAAAAACACTTTTTGTTCCTGTTCCTGTTCTGTCTCCTTTTTCATTTCCGTTTTCTAAAACGTGTTTTACTAAGTCATGGTATTGTCTCATAATCCAATCAATATTTATGTAAAAATAAAAAAGCATCAGTAAAAATTTTTGATGCTTTTTAAAAAATTCTTAAGAAGTTATTAACCAATAATCATTCCTGCTATGGCAGCTGACATTAGAGAGGCAATGGTTCCTCCAATCAACGCTTTCATTCCAAATTCTGATAAAGTTTTACGTTGACCTGGAGCTAATGAACCAATTCCGCCAATTTGTATTCCAATGGACGCAAAATTGGCAAAACCACATAACATGTACGTTGCCATAATGATTGATTTATCGTAATTCAAATGAATAACACTTGTAATGTTCTTTAAATCAGACAATTGAATATATGCTATAAATTCACTTGCTGCTAATTTTATTCCTAATAATTGCCCCATCAAAGCCATATCTTCTTTAGCGACACCAATCAACCACATTAAAGGCGCAAATAAATATCCTAAAATAGCTTCAATTGAAAAAGAGCTATAAGCAGTGTTTTTTGTCATCCAATTATTTAAAGAAGTAATTTCCCCAACCCAACCTAAAATTCCATTCAACATTGAAATGATTGCTACAAAAACCAACAACATTGCTCCTACATTTACTGCCAGACGTAAGCCTTCGGTAGTTCCATTTGCGATGGCATCTAAAATATTAGACCCTATTTTTTCTTGAGAAACGCTTACATCTGTATTTACTTTTTCAGTTTGAGGATATAAAATCTTAGAAATAACAATAGCGCCAGGTGCAGCCATTACTGATGCAGCTAATAAATGTTTAGCAAATACCAATTCCAATGCTTTGTCACCTCCACCTAAAAAACCAATATACGCTGCTAAAACAGCCCCAGCAACAGTTGCCATTCCACCAATCATTACCAACAACATTTCGGATTTATTCATTTTCTCCAAATAGGCCTTGATTAATAAAGGTGCTTCAGTTTGTCCTAAAAAAATATTTCCTGCCACTGACAAACTTTCCATTCCTGATATTCCAAGGAATTTTGACAAGGCAATTGCTAACCATTTTACAACTTTTTGAATTATTCCGAGGTAAAATAACAAGGATGTTAATGCCGAGAAAAAGATGATTGTTGGCAATACTTGAAAGGCGAAAATGTACCCAAAAGTATTCATATCTCCCACCATTCCTGCAAATAAAAATTCGCTTCCAGCTTTGGTGTATTCTAAGATGGAAATGAAAATTCCACCAACAAACTCAAAAATATGTTGTATGAATGGCACTTTCAATACTCCAATTGCAATGACTAATTGTAATGAAATTCCAATTCCTACTTTTTTCCAATCAATCGCTTTTCGATTGCTGCTGAATAAAAAGGAAATCAAAATCAAAACTACCATTCCTAGAACACCTCTCCAAAGACTTTCAATTGAAAAACCTTGACTTGGTTTTATGGAATTAGAAGCAATAATTTGACTATTTTTAGCAGCATCAACACTGTTTTTTTTTGAAATTTCTGAGGAAACTAATTTATAAGTAATATCATTTTCAGTTAATACTAAGGATGATTCATCTAAAGAAACGATATTGAAATAACGAACAGTGTCTTTTGGGTTTTTAAAATGAAAAATCAATAAATTATTTTGACGGATGTAATTTCCAGTATTTACAGAACCTGTTTTTTGTTTTAATTGATACGTGAATTTACCATCAATCAGTGAAAAAATATCCGAGGAGTCAATTGCAACTGAGTCAGTTCTTGTTTGATTTTTTATAGAGGAGAATTTCCAATCTTTTTCTAATTGTTGAGCAAAAGTAAGTGAAGTTATAAAGCAAAAAATCGCTATGATACTATTTTTCATATCTTAAAATTTAAAAGCGTTTGCTTATTTCGTCTCTTATTTTTGCAGCTAATTCATAGTTTTCATTGATTACAGCTTGTTGCAATTGTTCTTGCAATTGTGTCAATGCTAATTTTGATAAACTAGATTTTTCTGTTGATTCGCTTAAATCAGCAGGGATTTTTTCAACTTGTTTTTTACCTTCGAGCGCCATTTCTTCCTCGATTTTAAGATACACTCCTGCCTTATCTAAAATATTTTCGTAGGAGTAAATAGGAGCATCAAAACGAACAGCGATTGCAATGGCATCCGAAGTTCGGGCATCAATCTGTTCTTCTTTTCCGTTTTTTTCGCAAATCATACTAGAAAAGAAAACGCCATCAACCAATTTATGAATAATAACTTCCTTGATTTTTATGCCGAAAGTATCAGAAAAAGTTTTAAATAAATCATGAGTTAATGGTCTTGGAGGTCTGATTTCAGTTTCCAAAGCAATTGCAATAGATTGCGCTTCAAAAGCACCTATTATTATCGGCAAAGTTCTAGTGCCTTCAATTTCACTCAAAACCAATGCATATGCGCCAGTTTGAGTTTGGCTATATGAAATTCCTTTGATGGTTAGTTGTATTAAACTCATAAATATCTCAACAAAAAACTAAAAAACACCTTATTTAAAACTAAAAAACTGTTTAGTAGAATTGTGGCACAATTTACTAAAAATATGTAGGCTATAAATTAATTTTGGTTGTTTTTTGTATATAGAAAAACCCAGAAGCTTTTAAACTAATGGGTTTTTATAGATAAAACACTCAAAAATAAATAACTACACTTCTTTGAATGCTTTTAATTTAGTGATTAATTCAGGTACAACTTGAAAAGCGTCACCTACAATTCCGTAATCAGCTGCTTTAAAAAACGGAGCTTCAGGATCAGTATTGATGACAACTTTTACTTTAGATGCATTCACTCCGGCTAAATGCTGAATGGCTCCAGAAATTCCAATGGCAATGTACAAATTAGAGGCCACAGGTTTTCCTGTTTGTCCAACATGCTCTCCATGGGGGCGCCATCCTAAATCTGAAACTGGTTTAGAGCAAGCAGTTGCAGCTCCTAATACATTTGCTAATTCTTCAATCATTCCCCAGTTTTCTGGTCCTTTTAGGCCTCTCCCTGCAGAAACAACAACATCTGCATCAGCAATTGTTACCTTTCCAGAGGCTTTTTCTACTTTTTCTGATTTTACTGCGAAGTCCTCAGCTGAAAGAGAAACTTCCATATTCTGAACAGTTCCTGAAACAGGATTTTCGTGAATTCCGAATGAATTTTTTGCAACACCAATGATTTTTTTATCAGTTGAAATCACTGTATTTGCAAATCCTTTATTTGAAAACACTTTTCTTTTGATCGTAAAAGGTGTTATAGAAGTTGGTAATGCAACCACATTTGATGTATAACCAGCATCCAAAGAAACTGAAACTAAAGGCGCAACGTGCAACGTATCAATACTTGAATCTAATACAATTATTGTAGCATTTTCAGCATCCGCCACTTGTTTTATAATAGATGCAAATGCCTTAGCATTGAAAGTAGCTAACTTATTTTCTGTGATTGAAACCACTTTTTCAGCTCCATATTTGTGTAATTCTTCGTTTGAAGAAACATTGATAGTGAGTGCAACCAAATTTGTACCCAATTGATCTGCTACTTTTTTTCCGTAAGAAACTACTTCAAAAGCGCTTTTTTTAAATTTGCCATTTGCGGCATCTGCAAAAACTAAAACTGACATATTTTTTATTTTTTATATTCTAAACTTGATTCAAGTTCTTATTATTTAATTAGATAACTTTAGCTTCGTTGTGCAATAAATTGATGAGCTCATCAATATTATCTGCATCTACCAATTTCACAGCACCTTTTGGAGCTGGTTTTTGATACGATAGAACTTCCGTTGCGTTTGCAGCAAACACAGGTTCAACAACTTGCAATGGTTTTTGACGTGCCATCATGATTCCTCTCATATTAGGAATTCGCAAATCTTTTTCTTCTACAATTCCTTTTTGACCTGCAATTACCAATGGTAAAGTTGAACTTAACGTTTCGTTTCCACCATCAATTTCTCTTACCAAGATTGCTGAATTTCCTTCAATTTCAACACCAACACAACCATTTACAAAATTATAGTTTACTAATGAAGCAACCATTCCTGGAACCATTCCTCCATTATAATCGATAGATTCTCTACCAGCTAAAACCAAATCATAATTTCCGGTTTCTACAACTGCTGCAATTTGCTTAGCTACTGACAATCCATCTTTTGGCTCTATATTTACACGAATTGCGTCATCTGCTCCAATTGCCAATGCTTTTCGTAATGTTGGCTCAGTAGTTGCATTTCCAACATTTAAAACAGTAATTGTCGCTCCTTGTTTTTCTTTAAACCACATAGCTCTTGTTAAACAAAATTCATCATAAGGATTGATTACAAACTGCACTCCATTTATATCAAATTTTGTATCGTTATCTGTAAAGTTAATCTTAGAGGTAGTGTCTGGCACATGACTTATACAAACCAAAATTTTCATAATCTTTCTATTTTATCATTATTATACGCAACGAAATTACATCTTTTTTTTAAAAAATACTATGCATGCATAATAAATTTTCAAGATTTTAACATTTTCCGAAAACGATTGCGCTTTTCAAATAAATTTTTAAGGGTAGATTCTGATTTTCATTCAAAAAAAATGACAATTAATTGCTTACTTTTGCAAGATAGAAAATAATACTAGATTTAATTTTACATGAAAACAGTTCAATTTAGAGAAGCAATTTGTGAAGCAATGAGTGAAGAAATGCGCAGAGATGAAAGCGTTTATTTGATGGGTGAAGAAGTTGCAGAATATAATGGCGCTTACAAAGCGAGTAAAGGAATGTTGGATGAATTTGGTCCAAAAAGAGTCATTGATACTCCTATTGCAGAACTTGGTTTTGCCGGAATTGCTATTGGATCTGCCATGAATGGAAATAGACCAATTGTAGAATATATGACGTTTAATTTTTCATTGGTAGGTATTGATCAAATCATCAATAATGCTGCAAAAATTAGACAAATGTCTGGAGGACAGTTGAATTGTCCAATTGTTTTTAGAGGCCCAACTGCTTCTGCAGGTCAATTAGGCGCTACACATTCTCAAGCGTTTGAAAATTGGTTTGCGAATACTCCTGGTTTAAAAGTGATTGTCCCTTCAAATCCATATGATGCAAAAGGCTTGTTAAAAGCTGCAATTCGAGATGATGATCCCGTTATTTTCATGGAATCTGAACAAATGTATGGTGACAAAATGGAAATTCCCGAAGGAGAATATTTAATTCCAATTGGAGTGGCAGATATTAAAAGAGAAGGAACTGATGTAACAGTTGTTTCTTTTGGAAAAATCATCAAAGAAGCCTACAAAGCTGCAGATGAATTGGCGAAAGAAGATATTTCTATAGAAATTATTGACTTGAGAACAGTGCGTCCTATGGATCATGCAGCCATCATAAAATCAGTAAAAAAAACAAATAGATTGGTTATTTTAGAGGAAGCTTGGCCTTTTGCAAGTATTTCATCAGAAATTACTTACAGAATTACCACTGCTGATACTCCTGCTCCATATTCATCCGCTTTATTTGAAAAATGGATTCCAAATTCAGAGGATGTTGTAAAAGCAGTAAAAGAAGTATTGTACTTAAAAAAATAACTAAAAATGAAAAAAGCCTTTCAAAAAATGAAAGGCTTTTTTCATGGTTTAATTCGAAAAGCTTTGCGTAATTCCGTTTAAAATTTCCTGATTTTAGCGGTACTATTTCCTATTTTTGTTCACAGAAAATAATAAAAAAATGAATATAACTTTTGATGTGCTTATTGAAATTCCAAAGGGAAGTAGAAACAAATACGAATATGATTTTAAATTGAATAAAATCCGATTTGACAGAATGCTATTTTCATCTATGATGTATCCTGCAGATTATGGTTTTGTACCTGAAACGTTAGCCTTAGATGGAGATCCATTAGACGTCTTAGTATTAGGTCATGAACCAAGTTTCCCAATGTGTGTTATGGAAGTAAAACCAATTGGAGTTTTTCACATGACAGATGAAAAAGGTCCTGATGAGAAAATAATTTGTGTACCCGTTTCTGATCCAATTTGGAGTAAGAGAAAAGATATTTTCGACTTAAATCCTCATAGATTAAAAGAAATCGAGCATTTTTTTCAAGTATATAAAGATTTAGAGAAGAAAAAAGTAGCTGTTGGTGGTTGGGGAGATGCATCCGAATCTGAAAGAATCTATAAAGATTGTGTTGAGAGATATAACAATAGTGAATATAAAAAAACCAATTATTTTTCGATTTAATAAAATATTACTCTAAAAAAAAGAACCTCAAAAAATTAAACCTTTTTGAGGTTTTTTATTTCATTATGATTTTATTACTTTTACCGCCATTTTTAACTAAACAGTTTAACTATATTTTATGGAATTAATGATTTATGTGCCAATTGTAATGGCAATTATTGGCTTACTTTTTATGTATGTCAAAAGAGCTTGGGTTTTAAAACAAGATGCTGGAGATGGTAAAATGAAAGAAATTTCAGATTATATCTATGAAGGAGCCTTGGCTTTCTTAAAAGCAGAATATAGATTATTAACGTTTTTCGTAATTGGAGCAAGTATTGTTTTGGCAGTTGTTTCTCAATTTGTAGAAACTACAAGTATCTTAATAGTAGTTGCCTTTATTTTTGGAGCTATTTTCTCCGCTTTAGCTGGAAATATGGGGATGAAAATTGCTACTAAAACAAACGTTAGAACTACGCAAGCAGCTCGTACAAGTTTGCCACAAGCGTTGAAAGTTTCTTTTGGTGGTGGAACTGTAATGGGATTAGGTGTTGCAGGTTTAGCAGTTTTGGGTTTAACAGCTTTCTTTATTTTCTTCTATCATTATTTTATGGGTGGTGTTTGGACAACAACCGAACAAATGACCATCGTTTTAGAAACCTTAGCTGGTTTTTCTTTAGGTGCTGAATCCATTGCATTGTTTGCAAGAGTTGGTGGAGGAATTTATACGAAAGCAGCAGATGTTGGTGCTGATTTAGTTGGGAAAGTAGAAGCAGGAATTCCTGAAGATGATCCACGAAACCCTGCAACAATTGCAGACAATGTGGGTGATAATGTGGGTGATGTTGCTGGAATGGGAGCCGATTTATTTGGTTCGTATGTAGCAACTGTTTTGGCTGCAATGGTTTTAGGAAATTATGTCATTAAAGATATGGGGGGTAAAATCGATGACGCTTTTGGCGGAATTGGACCAATTTTATTACCAATGGCAATCGCAGGTTTCGGAATTTTATTTTCTATCATTGGAACAATGTTAGTGCAAATTTCTAGTGATGATGCAAAAGAAAAACAAGTTCAAGGTGCATTAAATATTGGAAACTGGGTGTCAATTATTTTAACATTAATTTCGTGTTATTTCTTGGTAGATTTTATGTTACCTGAGGTAATGACCATGGAATTTTATGGTGAAGGTTCAAAAGAAATTTCTTCAATGCGTGTTTTTTATGCAACTATTGTTGGATTGGTCGTGGGAGGTGTTATTTCATCAGTAACAGAATATTATACAGGATTAGGAACAAAACCAGTATTGGCAATTGTACAAAAATCTTCTACTGGTGCAGGAACCAACGTAATTGCTGGTTTGGCAACAGGAATGATTTCTACATTTCCAACAGTATTGTTATTTGCTGCTGCAATTTGGGCTTCTTATGCTTTTGCAGGTTTTTATGGAGTAGCTTTAGCAGCCTCTGCAATGATGGCTACAACAGCAATGCAATTAGCCATTGACGCTTTCGGACCAATTTCTGATAATGCTGGGGGAATTGCTGAAATGAGTGAATTACCAAAAGAGGTTCGTACAAGAACCGATATTTTAGATTCTGTTGGAAATACAACAGCAGCAACTGGAAAAGGGTTTGCAATTGCATCTGCAGCATTAACTTCATTAGCTTTATTTGCTGCCTATGTAACTTTTACAGGAATTGATGGAATCAATATTTTTAAAGCGCCCGTTTTAGCAATGCTATTTGTGGGAGGAATGATTCCAGTAGTTTTCTCTGCCTTGGCAATGAATTCTGTTGGTAAAGCTGCCATGGATATGGTGTATGAAGTACGTCGACAGTTTAAAGAAATTCCAGGAATTATGGAAGGAACTGGAAAACCTGAATATGGCAAATGTGTTGAAATTTCTACAAAAGCGGCATTACGCGAAATGATGTTACCAGGTATATTAACCATTGGTTTTCCAATTGCAATTGTAATTTTAGGCAAACTAGTTTATGGTGATAACAATCAATTAATTGCTGAAATGTTAGGTGGCTATATGGCTGGAGTTACTGTTTCTGGTGTACTTTGGGCTGTGTTCCAAAACAATGCCGGTGGTGCTTGGGATAACGCAAAAAAATCATTTGAAGCTGGAGTTGAAATCAATGGAGTAATGACTTTTAAAGGTTCTGATGCGCACAAAGCAGCTGTAACTGGTGATACTGTTGGTGATCCTTTCAAAGATACTTCAGGTCCTTCAATGAACATTTTAATCAAATTAACTTGTTTGATTGGTTTGGTAATTGCGCCAATTTTAGGTGGACATACAGAAGCAATTTCAACTATTAAAGAAGAAGTAAAAAAAGAAATTCAAGTGACAGTAAATAGTCAAAATGATCAATTAGCTTCTGCAATTATCATCACAACAAAAACTGTTAATGGAAAAACATTTACAGAAACCCAAACTATTTCAGGAACGCTTCAAGAAATTGAAAAGAAAACCAATGAAATAAATGGTACTAACGTAAACGTTATTAAAAATAAGTAATTATTCACGAAATATAATTACAAAAAAAACGCCTAGATTGATTTCTAAGCGTTTTTTTTTATGATTTAAAACAACATATCAATATTTAAAAAGCATATCTCTGAGGCCCTCCTCTTCTTATTTCTTCAGTAGCATATTCCTCGTATTTTTTAAAATTTACTCTAAAAGCATTGGACAATGCAAATGCAGTTTCATAATAGGCTTCATCATTATTCCAAGTGCTTCTTGGACTCAATAATTCTGTTGGAACACCAGGACAACTTCTTGGCTGTGCTACTCCAAAAACGGAATGAATATGGTAATTTTCATAGGTATAATCAGCCAAAGTCCCGTTTAAAACTGCTGTAATCATGGCACGTGTATATTTTAATGGCATTCGTTTTCCCACACCATATTTTCCGCCAGACCAACCTGTATTTACCAACCAAACATTTACTCCTGATTCTTTCATTTTTTCGCTTAGCATTTCTGCGTATCTTGTTGGATGTAAAGGCATAAATGGTGCTCCAAAACAAGCCGAAAAATTTGGAACAGGCTCAGTTACACCTGCTTCTGTTCCAGCAACTTTAGCTGTATATCCAGAAATAAAATGATAGGCAGCTTGTGCGGGTGTCAGCTTAGAAATTGGAGGCAAAACCCCAAAAGCATCTGCTGTTAAAAAGAAAATATTTTTTGGGTTTTTTCCCATGGAAGGATTTTGAATATTATCAATATGATACAAAGGGTAACTCACTCTCGTATTTTCAGTAATTGAAGTATCTGCAAAATCAACATCACCATTATCTTTCAAAACCACATTTTCTAAAATTGCGCCTTTTTTGATAGCCGCATAAATTTCAGGTTCATTTTCTCGTGATAAATTTATCACTTTTGCATAACAACCACCTTCAAAATTGAAAATCGTATTTTCTGCAGTCCAACCATGTTCATCATCTCCAATCAAACTTCTGTTTGGATCTGTTGATAAAGTAGTTTTTCCGGTTCCTGACAATCCAAAGAAAATAGCTGTATCTCCCTCTTCTCCTACATTGGCAGAGCAATGCATTGGTAAGGTATTTTTATATACTGGTAAAATAAAATTCAATGCTGAAAAAATTCCTTTTTTAATCTCGCCAGTATAACCTGTTCCACCAATTAATATAATTTTTCTAGAAAAATTTAAAATCGCAAAATTATGTTGTCTTGTGCCATCTTTTACCTTATCTGCCAAAAATCCTGGTGCGTTGATTACTGTCCATTCTGCATAGAAATTTTCCAATTCATTTACAGTCGGACGTAAAAACATATTGTAAGCGAACATATTACTCCATGGAAATTCATTCACAACTCGAATGGAAAGTTTGTAGCTTTCATCAGCACAAGCAAAACAATCTCTTACAAAAAGCTCTTTTTCAGAGAGATAATCAACAACTTTATCATAAAGTTTGTCAAAATTTTCTGAAGAAAAAGGAATATTGATGTTGCTCCACCAAACTTCATTTTCAGTAATTTCATCTTTTACAATAAAACGATCTAAAGGAGATCTTCCTGTAAACTCACCAGTATTAACTGTAATTGCTCCTAAAGACGTCTCTA
>Ga0208439_1000577_pt1 | contig 12031 bp, 9 predicted proteins | sample ColrivemetaGS703_FD_187621 | JGI IMG/M metagenome (GOLD analysis project Ga0208439, IMG submission 187621) | Estuarine microbial communities from the Columbia River estuary - Freshwater metaG S.703 (SPAdes) (version 2) | ecosystem: Environmental > Aquatic > Marine > Intertidal zone > Estuary ...
TTGAATTAGATATTCCAAAATTACCAGATCCTATAGCATCTATACTTTGACCAATTTTCCATGATGTACCAGAATCGATATTAGATGCAAAGTTATTTAACGAGTAAAATACAATTTCAGTCGATAAACCACTTGTCTTTGGAGCAATTTGAATCTGCGACGAATCACTCCTTGATAAAATTTTGTCATTTATACCCATACCTCCGTAAACAACTAAACTTGCTGTTTGAGAACTTGTTGTTGGAGAAGTATTTACTATAAATGTCTGACCACCTATATAAACATCCTTTGCAAAAGCACCACCACCTGCTATACTTAAACCACCACCTGCTGTAATACTAGAAGAATTCACTGTAGTTGATATACCAAGACCTCCAGTTATAAAAATCGCACCTGTTGTGTAACTTGAACTGGGTTGTGTACTATCAAAGTTTATATTCCCAGATGGCTCATTTAAACTTATAGTTCCATCTACATATAAATTTCCTGTAATACCAATTCCACCTCGTATTTGTAAAGCACCAGATGACGCGTTAAAACTTTGTGTGGTACTAGTTATAATAACATCGTTTGTAAATGTTGCTTTAGAATCATCGATTGTTAATCTAGGTGTTATTCCATTAGGAATATAATTTAAAGTTCCGTCTTGTAAAATTTGCATTGTTAATGAATTGTTACCAACATACATATTTATATTTGCATTTGACACATTACCAGCATATAAATTCAAATTTCCTGGATGAACAACATTATCATTCCCATATAATATAATTTTACTACCATTTCCATCATTTCCAAAAGAGCCAGAAAATCCCAAAAATCCATCGCTAGTTCCGATTGTAGTATTGACACCAATAAAACTATTGTTATTCATTGTTAAATTTGATGACATATTTGATGTAGAATTGAATCCTATTCCTAATTTTGTACCTACGAAAACATTACCTGATGAAATGCCTTTATTAAAAAATGTATTACTATTCGTAACTTCAGAATTTACAACTAAATCATTTTTTTCATTAAATGCTATAACGTTTGCACGAGATGTTCCTGTACTATCTAACCATTTTAAATATTTGTTGTTATCTATAGTTAGGTTGTCCTTAAAATTATATGATGAGGACATTATTACAATAAACTTGTAAAAAAAGTTTCGTCAATAAACTATTTTGTCAAAAATAAACTAAAATAATACGAATTCATACTATTTTGTCAAAAATTGAATTTTTTTTCAATAGTAATTTGATCACTTTTGATGAAAACTAGTTTGCCAAAATTAGATTATTGTGTAGGTTGTGAAAAAAAATGTATCATTAATCCTAAACATCACTGTGCAATATGTTATAAAAGATACTGCGAAGACTGTTATTATGATGAAATATACGAGGATGATATGTGTAACGAATGTTTTAATGATATGGAAACGTGTTCAAAGATAGAATTAGATAAGTATTGCGATTTTGCAAAGTAATTTATGCGATCTAGCTCCTGGAAAAACGCTACATATAATCAACAAATTAAAATTGTTATTTAGAACATTATAAAACATCTCCTGCTAAAATCGCAAGTTGTTTATCAAAAAGTATTTCTTTTGCAAACGTTGGACATATTTCACTTACTTTTTTTGTAGCATCATCTTGAATACTTGTAATTTTATTTTGATAATCTATAATATTTATACCAGTCCATTTATGTATATCTTCATTTGTAAAAACATCTTTTATAGCCCATAAATAACCAGATGCATAATTTGCGTGAAGTAAAGCTATCAATGGACTTTTATCTTGTTTACTTGCAATCGCCCATCTTGAACATCCTCTTATTAATGTTTTTATTATAAAACTATCTCTTTTGTTGTAATTTGCATTTAACGTAATGTATATAAATAATACAACTATCACGATTATCCCAAGAATTACATTTGTATTCATATGTTCATAATGTATATAAATAAATTTAATTTAATGTAATTTGTTAAATCGGATGTATTTTAGACTATTTTTTTCAATATATATATTATAAATGAATATATTGTCATTACCATTAGAGATAAATTATAATATAATGGATTTTTTAGATGCATTTGATATATTAAATTTTTCAAAGGCATTGAATACAAGACCTAATTTGAAATATCATAATACAATTGATAATAAAATAATAGACTATTGTAATGGAAACAATTCCTTTTATTTGATTATAAAAAATATAATTAGTGATATGGGTTTAATAGATTATGATATATTATATATGTTTGGTTCTATATTGGATATAATTCGAAAAACATCGAAATACATGGACATTCTTGGATTTAATACGTATATTTTTAATTTATACAAGGGCTCAATGTATATATCTAGATATTCTGTACCTATTATACATTGCGATACTCAAATTATTAATGTTCATTATCCTGAAGTAGAAATTTTACAATATTATTTAGAAAAATATATGAATTTTGTAAGTGATATACATAATAGGAAAAATTATGTTGTAAAAAATTATCATATAAAAAGTTTATTAAAAAATGAAAAAGCAACGTGTTAACAAATGAAAACAATTTATTTTTTTACGTATTTTGTATATTATATAAAAAATGAATAAAACGCGTTATTTTTAATTTAAAATTAAGTTTTAATTATACAATAATGACTGAAAGAATTTTTGAGATAAAAACATTAAAAAGTGTAATTGTGAAAAATTTATTTGAAGTTATTAAACCTTATATAAAAGAAACCAATATAGTTATTAATAAAGATTGTATAAAAATATCTACATTGGATACATCAAAGGTTTCATTAACGTATGTAAAGTTGGATGCTACTAAATTTGAAAGTTATAGTTGTGAAAAACCGGTGGTTCTTGGTATAGATACGAATACATTTTTTAAGACTATTAAATCTGCAAATAGAAGGGAAACGATCACTTTGTATATGAATAAAAACGATGAAGATAAATTGGGTATTGAGTTGGCTGATCCATTTATGGGAAAAGTAAAAGATTATAAAATCCCTTTATTGGCATTGGATGACAAGGTGATTAATATATCAGAGATGGAATTTGATTATGTAATTAATATGCCATCGTCTCAATTTCAACAAATTGTAAAGGATATTCAATTGTTAGAAGGTAAAGTTATAGAAATTAAGAGTGTTGGTAAACAATTGATTTTTGAGTGTAATGATGGGTTAGCTGAATTTAAAACGGCGATTTGTGAAATTGATGACAAGTTAAATAAAGATCAAAAGGCTTTATTGCAACAAAATGGCGAAGATATTAAATCGATAAAGTTTGAAAAAACTCACGATAAAATTGTTCAGGGTAAATTTAAATTGAGTCATTTAATGAATTTTATAAAAGCTTCACATTTATGTGAGAATATGAATATTTTGTTAACAAATGACAAACCTTTGATCTTGGAATATTTTGTTGCTGATTTGGGTATTTTGAGATTTTTGTTAATGAGCCACACTGACGGATAGAAAAACAAACCATAAAATTACAACTTTTTCTAGTTTTAAAATCTTAGGATACCTAAGCATTAAATACATATGTCAAACTAGCCACACTGATGGATAACTCACTAAAAAATGTCGAATGTGATTAAAGTGTATAATAGATTTTTATAAAAAAATGGAATTATTTGTTTAAAATTAACATTTATATTATTGTAAATTTGTAATAATATGGATATAAAAGAAAATAGTTTAGAACATAATAAATCTATTTCTTCGATTAAGAGTACTAAATCATCGAATTCCGCGTCAAGAAAAAATTCTAAAAGGACATCTAACAAAATTGATGTAGAATCAGAGGATATATCTTTGTCGCAACTAGAATTATTAGCAAATAAAAAGAAATTAAATCACGAGGAACAGGTATCTATAAATAAACAATCTGTAGAAGAGATTAGAATGGAGAGTATTAAAAAAAAATCTATAAAGAGTAGTAGTTCAGTGTCAAGTTCTAGTAGTTCATCGGATAGTACAAAAAAGAAAATAAGAAAGGAAAAGGTTATACAGAGAGAAAATAAGAATGATGATATTAGGAGAGAGAAGAGTGAATTGTTATTTAAATTCAGTAAATTAAATATAAAGGGAAAATGGAGTTCTTTAAAATTGGATATGAATAGTACTTTAGACGATATTAAAAATGAATATGAAAGGGTAAAAAACGAAATACAGACAGAGAGATCAGTTGCATTTTTCAAAAGAATGTTATTATTGGGTGTTCAGGGTGTTGAAATGTTAAATAATAAGTTTGATCCTGTAGGTGTTGATTTGGATGGTTGGAGTGAAGCTATGGGTTATTCTATGGAAAATCAAGAATACGATGAAGTTATGGCTGAATTATATGAGAAATACAAAGGACGTGGCCAAATGTCACCTGAAGTAAAATTGATATTTATGATTATCAGTTCAGCTACAATGTTTACTATATCCAAGAAGATTACGAAAATGGATAGCAGTAATGCATTTGCTTCTTTTATTGGCAATTTAGTTGGTGGTAAAAATAATCAACAAGTTCCTCAACAATACCAACAACAAGTTCCTCAACAATACCAACAACAATACCAACAACAAGTTCCTCAACAATACCAACAACAATACCAACAACAAATTGTTTTAGAAAATTATAAAAGAGATGCTATAACAGAAACCACTGACGATGGAATGCCATCTAAGATGAAAGATCCAGATAATATTCAAGATGATATTGATTTAAATAATATTTTAAGAACAATGAGGGAAAGAAAAAATGAAAAGGAGCGTCAAGAGGTAACAGAAACAACAGATGATATATTAAAAAGTATACCTATGGCTCAAAAAAGAGGTCGTGGTAGACCAAAAAAATCAAATAATAGTATTCGAATGATGTAAAATGATGATATATAAATGACAAATATATGTAATTTATGTATTTTGTGTTTATGTATTTTGTGTATATGTATTTTGTGTATATGTATTTTGTGTATTACAATTTATTTTTTGTATTACAATTTATTTTTTTATTTTTTCATCTACGAGTGTAAAGACGGCTTTTGTTAAAAATGCACTTGTTACGATATTTGTGTCTATGTTTATTACATTAGCACCATAAACCATTACTATATAGAACATATAAAATCTGGCTATATTTTCGAAAGTTGTATCGTTGGCATTTGTAATTTCGAAATATATAAAAGCTAAAACCAATGCTTTAATGGTATGTGTTAAAAAAGTTTGGGACATCTTATTCTTATTATTATATCTGAAAATAATTTTACATATTATCTAAAATTATTTTCAGATATAATAATAAGAAGATGAGTTATTCATATATAAAAAGTGTTTTTCCAAACTTTGAAAATTCAAATAAAGTATATGATGAAACTTTATATACGAATATAAATAGTTCATTGTATAATGAAGTTAATATACAACAAGTAAAACCTTTAGAAAACCATAATAAAGAAAATATCGTAGGTAAAGAACATAAAAAAAATGAAACCTTTATCTTACCATCGAATAATCTACTTGAAAATTTAACAAATGTCGACCAATATAATACTGCTCAATTCAAATCACAAAATAATCTTATAAAATCTCAAACCCAAACGCCTACAATATCCCAAACGCGATTTGACGAATCACCCATTGCACGAGTTACGTCAGTTACACCAGTTACAAAAAACGAATCAAAAATAGAAATCGAATGTGGTGACTGTGATACATACATTAAACATATATTAGATTGTAAACAATGCAAAATGTTAGCTATAAAACATTTGAATATAGAGAGTGATAAATATAGAAATGAAGAAATGATGGAATTGGCTTCATATGTCATTTTTGGAATGTTTATATTACTATTGATAGATTCATTAAAAAAGGACAAATAAATTAATAAAAAAGCCGTCACGAAAGACAAAAAGACTTAAACTTACAATGATGTACATTTAGCAAGTACGTATTTTAATAAATAATAATTTATTAAAACATTTTAAGATATATATTTAGATGGATATTGATGAAAATGATTTATTAGCAACAAATACATTTGTTCCTATACCTGAATTGAAAGGCGAAGTTTCATCAGAGAATTCTTATGAATTTAAACGTTATTATGAAAGAGAACGTAGTTTAAATGAAGAAAGAAGATTACGGGATAGTATTGATAGGATGTCTATAAGAAGTATTAATTTAACTGAAGAAAATGATGATAGTAACTTGACGAATACAAATGTGTTTTCAAAAAAAATTGGTACTGGTAGTATTAAAAGTGGTAACGTAGAACAAAAAAGAAGAACTAAAGAAATATTGACATATGTGAGTATAGATTCACGAAATAGGGATAAAGTGTTATACGAGAAACCGAGTCATTTTAATATTTTTTTGGGCAAGTCCTTTTATAATATTAAAAGTATTCGTTTAGCAAGTATAGAATTTCCAAATACAAATGCTGTTATTAATACTTCAAATCACGCTATATATTGGACAAATCAAGAAGATATTACTTTGAATAAAATTAATGCTATTACAGAAACGTATCCAGAATACTATGTTCAATTAAGAACTGGTAGTTATATATCGACTAGTTTACAGACAGAAATAACAAATAAATTATCAAGTGTAAAACGTAGAGATAAAACAGGTGATTATCATTATTTTATAGTTACATTAGATATAGATACAGATGTTGTTACCTTTATATCTTTGATTTTGAAACAATTATCGAATAATTCTCTTCAAACATCTGAAAATACATCTATTATTCAAGTTACATTAACAGATCACGGTTATAACGATGGTGAAATGATTTATTTACAGGGTGCCAAGACTATTGCTGGTATACCTTCTACTACACTAAATACAGCTCATAAAATAACTAAAATTAATAATAATATATTTCAATTTGAGGTAAATATAAAGGCAGCAGAGACATTACAAGGTGGTGGTAACACAATTAAAACAGGAAGAATTGCACCTTTTAAATTTTTATTTGGTGAAAAAAGTACAACGATTGCTCCTAATATAGGTTTTCCTTTAGAAAATAGTTCAGATTTAATTAAAACATATATAAAGTCTATTACGAATTTATATCAAGCTACAATAGTAACTAAAACTCCACATAATTTATCAAATAGTTTTTTAGGTTCGATTTGTTCTATTTCTTCAAGTGGAACAATACCTTCTGTAAATGGTAATAAGAGAATTACACAGATATTATCTTCGACATCATTTACTGTTTTAATAGATGGAGTATTATTAATAGAAAGTTATAATACAGGACAAATAACTGTTTCATCTAAAACTTATGATGTTTTATCTATATCTAATAGTGTTAGTAATACGATTTTAGTGTCTACGTTTGGAAAACATAACTATACAACAAATGATATAGGAAGTAGTATTACATTATACGACACAACAACTATTCCAGTATTAGATGATACTTATACAATATTTAATATATTCGAAGAGACTAGTTTCGTCATTCCGGGGACTTTGCCAGATGGTGGTTCTAGTCCACCAGGTGGTACAATAAGAGATGCTGGTTTAGATGGATATATACCTAGGAACAAACCTATAACTACACATACATTATTAATAACTGGTGTAAGTATAGGATCATCTACAACTACGTTTACTTGTCCTAATCACGATTTAAAAGTGGGTGATGTAATACGGTTTAAAAATTTTAATTCTACACCTAATATATCATTAAATAACCAAATTGTATTTGCTACTCCTAACAACGATACTATCGTGTTAAACGTTGCATTAAATTCTTATGTTAATGAAGATATTGAATTAGGTAAATCTTTTGTAAAAACAGGCTTGACGACTGTGTCTTTTCCTTATCACGGATTTAACAAGGTTGTAAGTATACAAAATACAGATGGATTTCCTACTGGTCAAACATATGGTAATCTAATATTAGTACAAACTCAATTACCTCATAATTATACAAATAGCGAAATGGTACGTTTAGCAAATACAAATACAACACCGTCTATAGATGGAGGATATAATATAACTGTGAAAACATCAGATACATTCACTATTCCATATAGTTTTCCAATAACATCGTCTGGAAATAATGGTATAACAAGTTTTAATCAAGATTTCTATTTATATGGAGTAAAACGTGTAGGAGATATAAGTCCAAATAATATTAACAACAAATTATTCACGGTAAGAGATATAATAGATGAAAGTACATTTACTTTTTATAATCGATATGACCAAGCAAACATTGATGAACAAGGTGGTGGAAATACGGTTTATATAAGTAGCTTATTACACGGTTTCAATGGTGAACAAACCAATACGAAAATAAATGTTCTCAATCGTTCAATTAATTTACAAGGGGAAAATTATGCGTTTTTATGCTGTCCTCAACTAGCAACTATGATGAATACAGGCGATGTAAAAAATGTTTTTGCAAGAATAAGTTTAGACCAGTCACCTGGTAGTATGGTATTTTCATATTTAAGTAATCCAAAAATTTTTGATAATGTACCATTAAATCAATTAAACGAATTGGAATTTTCTATAATAAATTTTGATGGTACATATTATGAATTTTTTGATTTAGATTATTCGTTTACTCTTGAAATTACAGAAATTGTTGATGTAACAGATGGTTTCCAGGTATCCAGTAGGCGTGGTATTGTTGATAATTAATAGGTATATTTTTGATTCCAACTGAAATTTTTTATAATAAATAATAAATTGATTTTAAAAAAGTTATTATAAATTTATTAGAGGCGTATGCAAGATCCTGACGTTAATTCACAAAATGTAGTTGCTTATTTATCAAAAAGAGGATATGTAATTAAAAAAGAATCTATATCATCAGATGAAATAATATATTTAAAGAAAAATTTACTAGCCCGACCTTTACAAGATGAGAAATACAATACATTTAATAAAACAGATCCGACTTATCCAATTTATACAGAAACTAAAAATAAATTGTATATTCCTAAGATGTATGGTATAAAGAGGTATGGTAATCCTAATAAATTTTTACCAAATTATGTAGGTAAAAAATGGGAAGGGACAGATTTGAATTTTTCTGCAGAATTGAATGATAATCAGATAGAACCGGCAAATGCGTTATTGTTATCTTGTCGTGAAAATGGTGGTGGGATTTTAAAAGCTGCTACGGGTTTGGGGAAGACAGTTATTTGTATAAAAGTTATATCAGAGCTTAAAGTAAAAACGATTATTGTGGTAAATAAAATTCCTTTAATGCGTCAATGGGAATCTGAATTACGACGTTTTATTCCAGGTATAACAATAGGGTTTATACAAGGTCAGAAAAACGTATCTGTCGAAGGTGCAGATGTTGTTATAGCAATGTTACAAAGTTTAGCAAGAGTAGATTATCCTGATAGTTTATTTGACGAGTTCAGTCTTTTAACAGTCGATGAATGTTTTCCTTATGATACTCATATTATTACATCAAACGGTAATATAAATATAGGAAAATTATATTATATGAAAGAAAAAGGTGAAAAATTACCAATGGTAAAAACTTTTAACGAAATTACAAAACAATTCGAATATAAAAATATTAAAAATGTATTTAGAAAACAAAATGATACACTTTTAGAAATCAAATGTGGTAAAATGAAAATCAGATCTACTGAAAATCATAAATATCTTACATACAATGGATGGAAAGAAGCCAAATATTTAAGTACTAATGATTATATTGTTAGTAATTACGATAATACCGTAGGTAAAGTAAATATAGTGTGTCCAGCATTAAATGAAGATCAATATCAAATTGTGCTAGGAAGTTTTTTAGGAGATGGGAATATATCTTTATTAAAAAGTGGGAGATATAGATTAAGAATGACACATTATGAAAATCAATATGAATATTGTAAATGGAAAGCAAATATATTTAATGTAAAAGATATTAGGTATATAAAAAATAATGGATATTCAAAAAAACCAGCATATCATTTTTCTACTAGAACATTTTATCTTTTCAATGAATTACCATTCACAAAAACAAATGTCCCACAATGGATATTAAATGATTTAGATGAGAGAGGTTTAGCAATTTGGTTTATGGATGATGGCAGTATAGATAAAAAAAGTTTTAATTCAACTATCAGCACTGACAGTTTTGACGAAGACTCTCAAAAAAGAATTGTTTTAAAACTAAAATCAATGAATATAGATTGTAAATATGTAAATTATAAAAAATCATATTATCATATTTCTATAAATATGAATGGGACAAAACAATTAATCAAGTTAATTAGTAAATACGTACATAAAAATATGTTATATAAATTATTACCAAGACAATATATAAATTATATTCAAGATACATCTATTAAAATATTAGATGAAACTACTATTTTTTCTTCAAGAGAAAATATAAAAAAAGAATTTTTAAATGAAAATTGTGTATATAAAATATATAAAAATTACGATAAAAATAGTATATATTATGTTAAATATTTAAATTGCGAAAAGTGTAACAAGATAACATTACATTCAAAAATTTCTTCTCATACATACGAATATTGGATATGTAGACATACAGAAAAAAAAAATTTAGATATGCCTTTAACTTTCGGTGAATATAAATGGAATAATAATTTCTTAGATTATGGTTATTTGAAAATAACAAACATAACAAAAAATATCAAAAATTTTAAAAAATCTTCATTTAAAAGAAATTATGTATTTGATCTTGAAATAGAAGATAATCACAATTATATAGTCAAAAATAAAGATTTTGGAAATATACAAAATGGGTTTGTTGTGCATAATTGTCATAACACGAGCAGTCGTGTGTTTTCACAAGTTCTTAGTAAATTATGTTGTAAATATACAATTGGACTTTCTGCAACACCAAAAAGGAGTGATGGATGCGAATATGTATTTAAATATCATATTGGTGATATAGTTTACGAATCTAATTCTACGAGAAATGGGTTACCTCCTGTATTAAAATTTATACGTATAGATAGTTCTGAATATAAAGAAATTTCTACTGTAAATAGAATTTCTGGTCAAAAACAAATTCAATTTACGTCAATGTTATCAGAATTAACAATGATGCCTAAAAGAAATAAACTAATTATAGAATTTATAAAAGATTTAGTTTATAAAGATGATAGAAAAATATTAGTATTAAGTGACAGAAGAGAACATTTAAAAGAATTTAAAAGGATATTAGACGAGGATCTTTCAATTACTTTTACATATGGTTTGTTTTTGGGTCAAATGAAACAAGCAGATTTGCAAAGAAGTAGATCTAGTAAAGTCATTCTTGCTACATTTAGTGCTTTTGGAGAAGGTGTATCGGAAAAAGATTTAGATACTCTTATATTGACTACTCCTAAAAAGTTTATAGGTCATTTAAAAACATCCGTTAAAGCAGAAAGTGGACGTTTAGAACAAATTGTTGGTAGAATTTTTAGAAAAGACCACGATGTAAAAAATCCTATGATAATTGATTTCCATGATAATTTTTCAGTTTACAAAAATCAATCAGCTCAAAGAAAAACTTTTTACAAAGCACATTTTAAAAATGCATTAACTGTATATAATCAAATAAATTTAGATGAATATGAAATTGAAAATATAGATACATCTTGCGTAAAACAAACAAAAACACATTGTGTTAATGAATTTGAAAATACGAATGAAATGGAGAACACAAATGAACTATTAAAACATTGTGTTATAGAAGACTGAAAAACTGAAAGACTTAAAACTGAAAGACTTAAAACTGAAAGACTTAAAACTGAAAGACTTAAAACTGAAAGACTTAAAACTGAAAGACTTAAACTGAAAAACTAGAATAAATAATAATTTTGTTTAGTTTATTATTTATATTTTTTATTTAGGCTTTCCAATCTTGATAACTTCCAACTTCGTATGAACCAACTTTGGACATATCTTGACGTCTAATTGGATAACAAGGTGCTGGTTGTAATTCTGGTTCCTTTGATTGAACTGGTGTAGCAGTTGGAGCTGGAGCTGGAGCTGGAGCAGGAGCTGGAGCTGGAACT
>Ga0208439_1000586_pt1 | contig 11800 bp, 12 predicted proteins | sample ColrivemetaGS703_FD_187621 | JGI IMG/M metagenome (GOLD analysis project Ga0208439, IMG submission 187621) | Estuarine microbial communities from the Columbia River estuary - Freshwater metaG S.703 (SPAdes) (version 2) | ecosystem: Environmental > Aquatic > Marine > Intertidal zone > Estuary ...
AAAGGTCCCGACCGTCGAGGAGGTCGTCGAGCCCGTCGCGAATCCCCACGCATTCCCGCTCGAGGCCGCGAGGTCAAAAGACGCGATGTCGACCGTCGGGACCCGGACCGCGACCCGGTCGTCGTCCGTGATGATGACCTCCCACGAATCGCCCGCAGAGCCGCCCGCCGTGACCCAGCTCGAGCGGAGCTCCTCCGTCATCGAGCGCCCGATTTGCGACCCGTAGCCGTTGAGCCATCCGAGGACGTCGGGGAACCGACCGCCCGCGAAAGTCTGAGCCGCCGGGGTCACGATGACGTCGACGCCGCCGCGCTGGAAGATAGGCTCGCCGAGGAGCTCCGCGACATCGACGCCGCGGAGGAGCGCTGGATACTTCTTCGCCTGAGGCTGACTCCCGAGGACGAGGGCTCCCATTATGCGACCGCCAGTCTAGAGGAGGCGAGGGACCCGGACCGGGACTCCCGCTGGGATTGTCTGACGAGGACGTCCGAAACTTGCTCGACCCCGAGGACGACCGTCACATTCATCGAGGGCGAGCTCTGACCCGGAGCCGAGTAGCTCGCCGTCCTATCGCCGCCGCCGCCCGCCGCGCCTCCGCCGCCCGCGCTCGGGGCGTCCGTCTTACCAGCGCCGAGAGCTCGAGCCGTGAGACCCAGAGTCACACCGACCGCCGCCATCGCCGCCGACGCCGCGCCGAGGGTCGCGGGATTCCACCACGGACCGAGGAGGCCCGGGCTAAACGCTGACGCGACCGCCGCGGCTCCGAGGAAGACGGAGTAACTGAGCGACTGAGACGCGAGCGACGCCGCGACCTCTCCCGCGACGCGCTTGAATGACTTCCCGAAAGCCCCGCCCGTGATGATGAGCTGAGCGAGGGCCCCACCGACCGCGTCCGCGAACCCCTTGACCGCTCCGACCCCGATGCTCTGGAGGTCGAGCGCGCTTTGAGTCACCGCCGAGAAGTTTTGACGGAGCGCCGCGCCTTGGTCCTCGAGCTGGATAGCGAGCGACGCCGCCGCGTCTCCATCGAGCGCCGCCTGGAGGCGTCGAGCTCGACCCGCCTCCTCTTCCTGTCGAGCCGCCTCTGCGCTGTCGACGACGCCTCCGACCATGCCGACGCCCGACGCCGCCGCAGCGCCGACAGCCTGGAGGCCGGGGAGGTATCCCGCGATGGTCTGGCCCGCCGCCGCGAGAGACGCCGCGAGCGCCGCGCGGTCGTTCGCCGCGTTGATGTCCGCGATAGCCGCCGCCGCCTCTTTTCCGAGCTCCCGGAGCCGGAGGAGTTGAGCCTCGTCCTCTTTGCGTCGCCTCTCCGCCGCCGCCTCTTCTTCCGCCTCTTGCTTGCGCCTCTGCTCCGCCGCCCGACGGTAGGCCTCCGCCGCTTGCTCTCTGGCTTTTGCCTGCTCTTCGATGCGCTTACGCGCCGCCTCCGCATTGAGCGCCGCGGCTTTAGTCGCCGCCTCCTCCGCGCGGGTCTGGAGTCCGAGGCTCTTTCGGACGCGGTCGTCTTGGGCCTCCGCCTCTTTTGCCGCCGTCCGCCGAAGACCGAGGAGCTCCGAGTATCGGAACAGCGCCGCCGCCGCTGCCTCGTCCGCCTCCCGCGCCGATTTGAAAAGCCTCGTCGTCTCCGCGACGTCCTCTCGTCGACCCTTAGCGCGGAGCTCGTCCGCCTTTTTGCGGGCCTCCTCTGCCTCTTTCTCCTTCGCGAGTTGCAACGCGAGCGCCTGGAGCGCCTCATCGTTTAGCTTCTGGAGGCGTTCGCGCTGAATCTTATTCAGAGTCGCGCCGACGTCCGAGAGGATGCGCTCCGCGTCGGAGAGTTGAGCGGGCGTCTGTCCGATCTGCGAATAGAACGCCTCGATGTCCGACGTCGACGCCTTAGCCGCGTCCCCGATTTTTCGGAGCTCCGCCGTGATCTGCTCGGAGCTCTTCGCAAAGACTCCGGCTTGCTTGCCTGACTCGAAAAGGGCCTTCCCCATCTCGACGAGCTGCTGAATGACCTGACCCAGCGGCCCCGCCAGACCAGCGCCGAGAGCAACCGACGCAATGTCGACCGCTCCCGAGAACGTCCGCATCGGCTTCTCGACCTTGTCGACCGCGTCGTCGAGCGACCGCGTCGCCGCCTCAAACCGACCGATGAGACCGCCCGATTTACCAGCCTTCTCGCCCGCCTCGCGAGCCGCCTCGCCGATTTTGCGGAGCTTGGCCTCGGACTCCGCCGCGCCCGTTACCTCGACGTCGACTCCGATTTTCCCGTCCGAGACCATGTCACCTCCGCGAGCTCGAGCGCGTGACCTCGTACCCCTCGACGACCCGGAGCTCGCGAGCGAGCGTCAGGACGCCATCGAGGACGACCGCCGCGGGCGATGGTACCACATCCTCCGCGCTCTGGCCCCTCCCGGTCCATTCGTAGACGTCGAGGATGACCCCGACCCACGCCGCGGAGACCTCGCATAGAGGACACGCCGCGAGGTCCTCGTGAGTCTCACTCTCGAGAGCCATCGTCAGCGGGCCCGGCTCATGAGGGAGACCGTCCCGCTCCGCGCATCTCTGACACCCCTCGACATGGAGTCGGACTCCGTGCCTCTGGGCCGCGCCTCGCCACGCGATAGACCTCAGGGCGAGGGCTTGGATTTTCCCAGCGTCGAGACCCTCGCCACATGGTCGACGACCTCGGAGACGAGCGAGATAACCGCCGCGCCCTCGAGCCTGTCATAGAGTCGAGCGACCGGGTAGCCCGACGCCCCGCGGACTAGGTCCGGGAAATCGGAGATGCTCTCGATGACGTCCGACGCTATCGCCTCGAGGCGAGCGAGGCCGCGAGAGATGTCGTCTCCCTCAGGCTCCCGCGCCGCCCGGAGGTCATGGAGAGCGACCGAGCGCTTAGACAGCGCCCGGGCCTCGACCCATGTCGCATTGTCCGGGACGACGAGGGCTCCGATGTCCCGAGTCTCCGCATAGACACGACACGCCTCCTCGCTATTCGCCGCCTCGATGACGGGGTCGCAGAGGAGGACGAATCGCGTCGGAATGGCCGCCGACACGACTACGTTAAGAGCCACGGATTCCCCTATCAGCTACAGAAGGCGAGGAGGAAGTAAGCCCCATTCGCCGCGGTCGGAGTCCCGCTCGTCCCGACGAACTCCGAGGAGGCCGCGGAGAGGGTACAAGTCGAATAGGAGCGCTCGTCCTCGACCGTGTCGCCCGGGAGCTCCGAGACATACGCCGACGGGATGATGAGCGCCGCGCCCGCGAGCTCCCCGCCCTCGAGCGGGAGGACCCACGTATAGGTCGAGCCGAGCCGGAGCCAGTCGCGGAGCGTCGCCCTCGCAAAGTCCGAGAACGTGAGCGAGACCGTACACTGAGCGGAGACGACCTCCGCATCCGCCGCCCCGACGATGCTCGTCGTCGCGGAGCCGACCGGGTCGAGACCGATAGCGATGGTCGCCTCCCAGCCGCGGAGCGTCGCGACCGTCCGCGCGCCCGTGGTGATGTCGCCGTAGACAGCCTGTCCCCAGCGCTTGAGCGCCGTCCCGTTTCCGATGTTGCTCGGAGCCGCGAGCGCGCCGCCGTAGGCCTGAGTCGTCTTGTATGCGGGCGAGAGCTGGACGCTAATCTCCGCGGTCCGCGAGTCATCGCCCGCGAACGCGAGCCCGATCTGATTCGCTCGACATCCCGTCGCCTCGACCTCCCGAGCGCGGTCGCGATACCGGACCGCGAGAGACGTCGCCCCGACCGCCCCGATCTCCGGATAGACGACGGAGCATAGCTTGACCGAGTCGCCGACCTGCGGAGCCGCGCTGAATGCGGGTCGGACCGTGACCTGATTCGTCCCGGCATTGATGGCCGTGATGATGCCGTACTCCGTGAGCCGCGCCGATGAGACCCACGCGACGACGTCGCCCGGATTCGTCAGAGTGAGGTCGCCCGCCGAGACCTCGAAGACGGTCGTCGAGACCGCCGCCGTTACCGTAACAGCGCTCCCACCGTTCTTGCTCACGGTCCCGAGGGAGGTCGCGAGGAGCTCCTTCAGTCGGGTCGACCCGAAGTTGAGACCCTGAGCGCTCTCGCCCTTAAACGTGAGCGTGAAGTCCCCGAGCTCCCGGATAGCGGGCTCGCCGCTGGAGAGATACGGAGCCTCGACCTCCGGGACCTGACCCGCGCCGCTCGTCGAGACCGAGGGCTCCGAGTAAAGCGGGATGGTCGCCGACTCCGCCGCGCTCGACGAGCTCGTCCGCGTCGGCTTGATGGCGTTGTACGTCAGGCCCGACGTGTCGACGAGCGCATGGTCCGTCGCGCTCGGGCTCCCGTAGGTCGATTCGATGGCGATGGCGACACTCTGTCCGCCGAGACGTCCCGCGCTCATGTGCTGCTCCTTACGTTTAGGCGGACACGGAGGACGTATCCGGTAACTCGGTCAATGTCGCCCCGCGTCTCGACTTGCGTCTCCGGTAGGACCGCGAGGTCGGAGACGTGAGGGGCCCAGAAAGAATGGAGACGGAGCGCGCCCATGATGAGCGCCGCGTCCGAGGTCGGAGCCCACGTCGCGAGCGGTCCGAGGTCCGCGTCCCGGTAGAGGACGACGACCGTCAGCGCTTGCGAGACCTCGTCGAGCGCGTCGCCCTGGACGAGGCCCGTATCAATGATGGCTCCGGTCTCGATGTAGACAGCCCGAGAGCCGACACGGTCCGACTCCGCGAAGAGCTCGCCCTCGCTCCGGACCTCCGGGACGACGAGGAGCCGGAGCCCTGGGGCGTGACTCGGCTCGAGCGCCGCGAGGAGAGGCCCCATCGCCTCGACTAGGGTCTCGACGCTCACGCCTGCTGACCCGCCGTCGAGCGCTGCGCCGCCGCGCCGACAATCTCCGCGAGGACCGCGTTTAGGTCCTCGATGTTCCTAGGAGAGACCCCGAGCCACTCTCGTTTCGCATTGACCGCGCTCGCGTATGCGGTCGCGCTCCCGCGTACCTCAATGCGCGCCTGAGTAGTCGTCGTCCGCGTGACCCGCAGACTCCGCGAGAGTTGACCCGAGAGGATGAGGTCGACCTCGACGGAGCCCTCGGTTAGACCCTTGCGGCTCTCCGCCTTGTATTGGCGATAACCGTCCGGGTAGTAGCGCCCGACCGCCTCACCTTTGCGAGGCCCTCGACGACCTACCCACTCCGTCCCGCCCTTAGGCTTCAAGCGCCGCGCGGTCTCCGAGGCGTAGTAGACGACGCGAGGCTTCTCCGAGTAGGCGTCGAACCGCGTGTCGCGCACATCGAGGCCCTCGAAAAAGGCGCGCTGGATGATGCTCGCTCGGAGCGTCTCCGCGATGTCTTTCATCGCCGACTCGTCGATGAAGTAGCGCGGGAACTTCGTCAAATCGATTTTGACCTTGACGCCCATCAGCGCTCGTCCGTTACGCGAGCGCGGTCGATGGGATAGGGAGCCGCGTCCGTCACGAAGTCGACGACCCCGCGATTCGTGAACGTGCTCCCGATGCGAGAGGTCATCCGCGAGACGACCGCCGCGAGCTGTTCGCCTGGGTCGACCTCCCCGTTACGGTCGAGGTCGGACCAGTCGACGAGGGCGAGCTGCGCCTCGAGCTCTGCGACCGCCCGCTCCCGGTAGTAGGTCGCGAGGGTCGTCCGGTCCTGACCTCCGACCATCGTCCCGTCGAGGATGGTCGCCGCCGCGAGGTAGGCGTGGGAGCGCGCGAACGCTCGACCCGGGAGGATGTCCTCGACGCGCGGAGCGATGCGCGTCCGGATTAGCCCGATGAGCTCGTCGAGCGCCGCCTCCCGCTGAGCTCTCCAGCTCGATTGCCCGACCGGACGAGTCCGGAGGTCCGGGACATAGCCGAGGAGGTCCGCGTCTCCGAGCTCCGTCGCGAAAGCCATCGCGACGACGTGGAGGACGTCTCGGTCTCGACGATAGTCGATAGCCTCCCCGCTGATAGGGTCCGAGGCCGTGTAGTCAACGGTCCAGCGGATGCCCCGCGTCGGGGTCGCCGGGAGGTCTCCCGACGGGATGGTCGCCGAGTATTCCGACCAGTAGAGGGACGGATTCGACCCGACGATGTCGACCGGGAGAGGGAGCGCCTCCGCGAGCTCGAGGACGCCCGTCCCCGCGCCGATGGAGACGACGCGGACGACCCGCACCGGAGCGCCGACGATGCCCTCTCCGCGGAGGACCGCGGGAGACGGAGAGCCTATCGCAGACAGCGCCGCGAATGACCCCGAGGCGCCCCATGTGACCGTGAGCGAGCGACGGTCCGCGGAGATAGCCGAGACCGTATCGGGAGACCTGGTCGCCGTAAGCGCGTAGGTCTGAGACCCCGCGGGCCAGTCGACGACGAGAGACGGAGCCGCGACGACGTAGCCATCCGGAGCCGACCAGCGGAAACGATGAGCAAGTCCCGTGATGAGCTTTCGCGCGGTCATGCCGACACCCTACCACAGACCGCCGCGAGAGTCACCGCGCCGCGGAGTTAGCCGCTCGGACGTCCGCCTCGGTCGCCTCTTTGTAGCCCCAGCGCTTAGCCTGGCTGAGAGGGACCGCGAGCCATGAATGGCGACAGTTGTATCCGCCGCCCGACTCGAGCGGATGGGGGAGCCCGGTCTGATTATTGTCGAGCCGCCGGACGAGGTCGCGACTGAACCAGAGCCCGACGCAGGCCTCGCAAAAGGGCCGCGTGAGCCCGTCGTCCGGGCCTCCGTAGGCGTAGCCGACCGGGAGGTCTGTCGTGTCCGCGTAGGCGTTCGCGAGCGCTCGAGCATAGACCGCGGTCTGGGTCCGAGCCTCCGTCGAGGCTTTCTCGAGGCTCACCCCGAGACGGTCCGCGAGGCGGGACGATAGCTCCGTGAGGCTCTCGAGGCGGTAGCCCTCCCGCATGAGCGGGACGAGCTCGGTCGAGAGCGTGAGATTCATCGCCCGGAAAGCGTCGACCGCGTCCCGTTGCGCCGCGTCGATGATGGTCGCGAGCTCCTCGACATCGACGACCGTCTCGGGGTCGAGCCCGACCTCCCGCAGAAAATCGGGAGTCGCGCGCTCGATGGCGTCGAGCCCGTCGAGCCATTGGTCCTGTATCTCGCCGGTTTCCTCGGCAACTGCCGCCGCGACCTGGTCGAGTTGGAGCGCGAGAATCCCCGCGCGCCAGTCGCCGCCGCCCGCATCCGTCGCGAGCTCGATGAGTCGGTCGCGTAGGGAGTCACGGAGCCCGACGAGCTCCGACCCGATACGATTCCCGAGACGGTCGAGGTCCGCCTGACGACGCCGGAGCGCCGCGCGGATGTCCGCCGGGATTGCCACGGTTTAGCCCTTCCGCTTACGCGAGGGGATGGTCCGCGGAGTAGATGGAGGGACGTCGACCGGAGCCGCGTCCGAGGGCCCGCCGGCCTCGAGGATGGAGGCGATGACCGCCTCGACCTCCGGAGGCGAGCGGTACTCGAGGAGGACCGCGTCCGACCCTAGCAGCCGCGAGGCCGCGAGCCATTGCTCTCTCGTCATGTCGACCTCGACCGGGGCGTTGTACCAGCCGAACCGAGGAAGAGGACGGAGGAGACGGACGCGGGCTCCCATTAGGCGACGACCGCCGTCACGAGATAGCCGAGGTTCGTGTCGCAGACGACCTCATCGGAGTAGACCTCCGCCGCGACGATGGTCCCGACCGCCTGGGGGGGAGCCGTCTCGTAGGAGCGGACCGAGATGGGGAGGGCGATGCCATCCATGCTCACGCCCTGACCCGAGAGGCCGTCCTCGACGAGGAGGAGCGCCGCGACCGCGCGCGTCATGATGTCGCCCGACGCATTCGCGACGCTGTCCGCACCCTCGAGGCACCCCATCCAGAGGCTCTTCCCCCAGATGTAGGAGCTCGCGAAAGCCACGCCGTCCGCGCTGGTCTGCTTACGATTGCCGCCGATGATGAGGTTCAGCCCGAGCTCCGCGCGGACCATGTCCACGAGGAAATCGTCGGAGGCGACCTGACGAGCCGCCGGAGCCGCGCCGCTCGTCACGACGCGAATCCCCGAGGCCGCGAGGCTGATAGCCAGAGCGTCCGCGACCTCGCGACCCATGATGACCGTGTCCGCGTCCCGCCCGTAGGCCTGAGCGCGGAGGATGGTCTTGATGGTGTGGAGGTCCTGCATCGGGGTCGCCGTGACCGTCGTCGACCACTGCGAGCCCGTGTTGGGGACCGCCGCGAGCGCCGCGTCGGGCCAGTTGCTCGCGTTGAAGAACAGGTCCGCGACCCGCGTCTCCATGTCGAGGGCGAGCTTACGCCCGATGGCGCCCGCCTCACGCTCGGTGAGCAACGTGGGGAACTGCGAACGGTCGATGAGCTTCTGCGGGATGACGTCGCTCGCGAGCTTGTACTCCTCACAGCTATAGAGGACGGTCGTCGGGGCGCCGAGAGCGCGCCGCGGGTAGTCCGCGCCGAGGGCCGTCGCGACGACCTGGGGCGAGCCCATGTAGCCCGAGGAGGCCTCGACGAAGATCGTCCCGCGATGAGCGGTCGGGGCGACCTGCTGGATGGGGAGACGGGGGAATACCAGACCCGCCACGCTCTGAGCCGCGCCGATGGCCGCGCCCGAGAGGATGGGGGAGACTGGGGCGAGCTGGGAGAGATTAGCAGCGCTCATGTGTCACCTCAGGGGTAGATGGAGTGTTGGAGGTTGAGCTCGCACGTCGCGCCGTCAGCGGTCGCGCCCGTCGAGGTCGAGCCGCTCAGGACGACGCCGATGATGCGGTCGCCCGACGCCGCCGCGACGAGCTTCCCGTTCGCGTCCGCCGTGACGAACGCGCCCGGGGTCAGGACGCCCGACGCGATGGCGAACGGGCACACGCCGAGGAGTTGGACGTCGATGATGTCGCCCGCGACGCCGCTCGTCAGAGCCACGCCGAGGAGCGAGTCCGCGCTGCTCGACGCCTGCGCAGCCGCCGCGATGCCGCCGCTCAGACCGTCCGCCTTGACCGCCCGACCGCGCGTCACGGTCCCCGTGAGGCGGTACGACTTGATGCTCTGGAGACCATTCACGCTTGCCATATCACGCCCCCTGCTTGAGCCCGCGGAATCGCGCGAGCATGTCGTTAGCGCGGGCGACCTCGGCCTCCCGCGGATTCATCTTGACCGTCTCGACGTCCGCCGCCGCGCCGCCGTGACCGACCGGGCTCGCAACCGCGACGATGGGAGCGAGGTCCGAGAGCATCGCCCCGACCTCCTCGACCCCGAGGCGAACCGCCCGCTCGACCCACTCACCGCGCCGCGCCTGGGGGATGCGCCCCGCCGAGATGTGCGTCTCGACCATGCGCTCCGCGTCGCGCTTCTGGAGCTCCGCGGTCGCGCTCTGCGCCGCGGTCGCCGCCGCCTCGAGTTGAGCGCGCACAGCGTCCAACTCCTTCGTGAGCGCCTCGACCTGAGCGTCGAGCGCCTTCTTTTCCTCGCTCATGTCGAGGGCCTCCATGTCTCCGTCTGAGGTAGACGCGGAGGCCGTGACGGTCCGGACACGCCGCGCATAATCGAGAGGCATCGAGCCCCCCAGAAACATCCAGTCGTCGCTCTCGCTCGCGATGCGGTCCGCGAGTCCTCGAGAGACAGCCTCCGCCGCACCGTAGACGGACCCATCGCCGAGAGCCTCGACAGTCGTCCCGCGGTCCGCGGCAATCTCCGCGAGCATGACGCCCGCCATCTCATCGACGCGCCTCTGGAGGCCCGCGATATAGTCCGCATCGTCGACCGATGCGCGCTTCTTCGGGGTCTGACTCGAGACGACCTCGACGGTCTGACCTTGCTCCGCGTCGCGGTAGAGGGTCGTGATGACGCCGACGGACCCGAGCTGCGCCAGAGGCGACGCGACAATCTCGTCCGCCGCCGCCGCGACCCAGAGCGCCGCGGACGCCGCCATTCCGGAGACGTAGGCGACGACGTAAATCCCCGCCTCGCGAGCTCGAGCGATAGCGCGTCGAGTCTCCCGAACTCCCGAGACGTAGCCGCCCGGGGAGTCGACGTGGATGACGACCGTCCGCTCGCCCTGGAGTTGAGCGCGTCGGAGCTCCATCCGGGCCCCGTAGTAGTCCATAGGGTAGAGAGGGCCCTCGACGTGAACGACCGAGAGCGCGCCCTCGATGTGTCGTCGAGGAGCGCCCGACATAAGCGCGCCGACGTGACTCGGCTCGACAGCCATCGCCGAGACGCCCGGCTGAATGCGAGCGCCCGCGCCGCCGTCCTGCTCGAGCTCCCGAGCGCGTCGGATGAGGTAGGCCTGCTGGAGGCCCTGGACCCACTCCTCGCCCGGGTCGCCGCCCCAGAGGAGCCATGCGACGTAACCGGGAGACTCGGAGCCCGGGACGTCGTCGACGCCCTCCTCCCAGTCGCCCTCATGTCGAGCGAACCACGCCGGGGCCTCGACCGTCGCCCACTCCTCCGACTGAGGCTCGCCCGCCGCGATGCTATTCGCTCGACGGATGGTCTCCGGATTCGGCTCGCCGCTCTTCCCGGCCTGATGTAGCTCGACGCCGAGACGCGCCGCGTCGCGGACCGCCTCGGGAGGAGTGAGCTCGTCCTGAGTGAGGAGAGGCATTAGACGCCCTCTGGAATAGGTGAGGATGGAGGAGAGAGAGGAGCCGGACGCAGAGTCCGACCGAGACGCTCACGCTCGGAGCGGACCTCTGCCGCGCGGGTCGGAGCCGGGAGCTCGAGCGCCTGACGGATAGCCCGCTCGTCCTCCGCGCTCGGAGTGATGACCCCAGCGGAGAGGAGCGAGACAACGTCCGAGACCTTCTCGACCCAGAGGTTGCTCCGGATGCCCGAGTACGTCAGACGCGGGAGCTCGTCGAGCGGGATGGGCCCGAGGTTCGCGAGGGTAATCGCGCGGAGGTATCCCGCGAGGCCCTCGGATACCCACTGACAGAGATCGCCCGCCATTTGCGCCGCGAGCTCCGCGTGAGTCTGGGCCGTCGCGTAGGCGCCCGAGGATGAGGAGGACCCCATCGCGAGATGCTGGACATAGAACGCTTGGAGGATCTCCCGCTCGATGTCGCCGATGATGGCGTTGATAGGGTAGGCGTTCCCCGCGTCGCCCTCGAAAGAGAGAGTCGCCCACGATGGGAGGACGAGCGCGCTCTCCTCATGGGAGGTATATCGCCGGAGCGTCTCGAGGAGCTCATCGCGAGCCGCCTCATACTCCGTCGCGCTCGGAGCCGTCCCGTTGATACGGGCGAGCTTCTCCTCGTCGATGGTAATGGTCGGAGTCGGGACCGCGTTCCTCTGGGTCATGACGTTTCGGAGATTCGTCGTTCGCCGATAGTCAGCCGCGAGCGGCTCGACCTGACGAAGAAGCCCGACGCCCTCGACGCCCTCGGAGAGCGAGGGCCAGACGAGATGGACGAGGCGCTCGTAAGGGATGCGGACATCGCCGACGCTCGACAGACCGCCGGGCTCCCGGAGCCACTGGTCGACCGCGACGAGGCGTCGCCCCTCGTAGACCCATCGCCGAATGCTCGACTGGTCGCGGGGCTCTAGGTCGATGTAGGTCGTCCCCTGGTAGGGATACGCGACCATCTCCGCGAGGCTGAACCCGTAAAGCGCGCCGACGAGGAGCTGACGGAGACGGGCCTCCCAGCTAGGGAGACTCAGGACCCGACCATCCCACTCGATGACCGGAGCCGAGTAGCCGCCGAGACCGAGCGTCCGCCGGATGACCTCCGCCGCCGCCTCCGACGTGGAAGAATCCGGAGCCGGAGCGACATCCCACGTCGCGGAGGTCGCGAGCCCGAGGAGGGCCTGAGCGCCTACCGCACACGGAGCGCATCGCATCGCCTGA
>Ga0208439_1000590_pt1 | contig 11751 bp, 19 predicted proteins | sample ColrivemetaGS703_FD_187621 | JGI IMG/M metagenome (GOLD analysis project Ga0208439, IMG submission 187621) | Estuarine microbial communities from the Columbia River estuary - Freshwater metaG S.703 (SPAdes) (version 2) | ecosystem: Environmental > Aquatic > Marine > Intertidal zone > Estuary ...
GCTTCCCAGCAATACTGGCAACCATCTTCGGCAAAGCCGTTTTCGATTACACGAACCCTTGGAGTAGGGTTAGAGCAGATTTCGCAGAATGCGAACTCTCCTGCTAGGAATGATACTGATACTGATACTGTTGAAGTCATTTTGACTTCCTTTCTATTAGAAACTTCTTTTGGAAGAACACTAGGTTTTTATTTATCTTTATTTATCTTATGTCTATAGACTAGCATGGGGGTAGGACATTTTAGGGTCTTTTTAGGGGTGTGTCGGAACAAAGTTTTGACCAATTTTTTGTAGGTTTCCACACTTGACAAATCAGTAAATCGGGGCGCCCAGGATCGGGCCACTTGTCAAGTGACACGCCCTGTTACTGGTTATTCTCTTTCCACTTGGCTAGGCGGTATGCCTGAACAGTTACATAGCCAACAGTGAAAGCAATAAACGCTATCCAAATCCAAGAGCGTAGAGTATCCATTAGATACCCTCCACGCTGTAGTGACCAACACTAAAGCCAGTTCCGTCATCAAAGAAAACCTGATACCCTCTGATGCCTGACCTCCAGAATAGTTTCTGGTAGAAGCCAACAACTTCTTCTTTGTGAGCAGGGTCAAAAATTGGTGACTGCTCTGTTCCGTCTAAGTTCATTACCTTTACTAGCATTTGTTTTATCCTTTTCTATTTATGTCTAAAGTCTATAGTGTTTTGGGGTAGTTGTCAAGTCGACACACCATTATTTCGATAACAAATTGATAACGCTGGGCGCCGATTTTGTAGCAATTGTCAAATCGACACGCCGTGTTAGTTATAAGTTTCTATTGTATCCGCAACACGCTCTTTCTGGCGGGATTCGGTTAGATTCCAGACTACACTAAGGGCATACATTACAGCAGACTCACCCTTGTATTGAGTGTTAGCCTCTACAAACTCGATTAGTTCAAAAGTGTTCATTGTTGATTTATCCATTCATTACCAACTTCTACTAGAGCCAAGTGACTTGGCTACTCTGATTAGGGCGGATACTTCTTCCATAGTTTTGAAAGTAGGCTCATCACCTGCGATAGAAATCAGGGTATCTATTTCCTGCTCTACTTCTTGAAGATTTAGAGTGTTGATAGTATTGAATCTAGTCATTAGGCTGACACCTGCCTAGAAACCATTACTACGGTGTAACCCATAGCCTCGATTTTTTCAAGGGAAGAATCAAGTGATGACTCTGGATAGAGTCCACCTGTCCAAGAAGAACCCTCTTTGAATACTGTAACTTTGAACATTTATTTATCCTTTCTATTTATAACTAAAGTCTATTTGTTTATTGTTGAATTGTCAAGGCGACACGCCGAGAAAGTTTGAATTACTTTCTGGCTAGGTGCCAAGCCCAAACACCTAGTTTTCCATACTGCTTGATAGTGTACTCATCAAGAGTCAAGCCGTACTTTTCGAAAGACTTTACTACAGACTTAGCGTCTTTGATTTCTTTCATTTTAGTGTTGTAGTTCATTAGAACCTACTTTCTGTTAGAAACTCTTTTGGAGAACCATTGGTTTTTATTTATTTTATCTATCTTTATTTATACCTCTATTCAATCACACATTAGTCAAAAAGTCAAGTACATTTACCTACAAAGTTTGAGTGTGTTTTTTGTAGGGTATCTACAAATCGGCGCACCAGTACTTGACAAAAAGGTCGTGGCAGTGTATAAGAAAAGGTGCCACCAGTGTGCGGACTAATAATTGGTGTTATTTGTGTGTGATAGTGTATCGTACACACATACAAAATATTCAGATTTTCTCCAAAATGAAATTTTTTCAGATTATGCTAAAATGGAAGGGTAATGGATAGAAAATATATAGAATTTTGGAAAATAATGGGTACAACTGTAAGAATTTGCATGGGAATGGCTATATTTTTATAAAAAAGAGGGTAATTCTCTGATTTGATCATAATAACAGGTATAATTATATACAGAAAGCCGAAGTCCCAATGGTCAAGAGGGCATTTAACTAGTCTTGACGGTGATATACAATGAATCAATCAAATCCTGATTGCAAGTGCGAAACTTGTAAATGTGGTAAAAAGTAACTCTTATAGGCTATTTTAATTTTTCGAGGTACATAAGCAGCTTGGCTGCTCTGATGAAAAGCTCACCATTTCCCAATAGGACATCTAGCTTTCTCTAATCTAGTCTTAGCAATCATAAAGCAGCCACACTTCTTACAAGCTATGATCTTTTTATTCAAAAAGTCACATTGTTTGCATATATCCAATCTAGCCTCTGCAACCTCTTTGAGGGATCTAGGCTGATTTGGATTTATCATGTCCCAGGGTCTTACTGGTTTATAATCCTCATCAGGGATATTGTCGTTTTCTTCCATATCTCTATACTACCATATTTAAAAAATCTATATATGTTATCATTTCGTTATATAAACGTTATACTTTTGTTATATATATGTTACCAAAACGTTATAAAGTAGATATTGTAACACATATCAGACGATATTGCAAGTATTTTTATATGGTTATTTTTGCATATGTGGATGTTTTTGTGTTTGGGGATCTCTTATCACGCCGCCGAACTTTCCGCTTTGCTTAAAATCGAAAGAACTTTAAATGCTTTTAATGTCAGGCAATTGGGGACGCTATATCTTGTATATTTTTTTAAAAAATAAACTATAATTGTACTATTATGACCCCGCTCCAGACTACCTCAATGCTCCTTGGAATTGTAATTTCAGTTTCTACTATCGTATCAGTTGCTGCCCTGGGAGTACGCTGGCTGGTAAAACATTATTTTGAAGAGATCAAGCATGAGCTCAAGCCAAATGGCGGAGGGTCTATAAAAGATCAGATTAATGAGCTAACAAATAGACAAACAAAAGACGAAGCTCTGGGAAAAGAAACATACATTAAGGTAGAAAAGCTCGATCGTAAAATGGATGACTTATACGATAAGTTTATAGAGTACCTTGCTAGAAATAACGATAAGTAGTATTATAGCTTTTATATGACACGTATATTAAAACCCTATATATAATATATAAAAGCTATGTCATTTAAGAATTAGTTTTTAATAATAATAAATATAACGAGATCTACAATACCACAACTCTGAGAAATTACAACCCTTTTTCTTGATATCTTTGATAACATGTTTATAACGATTGTATGTATAATACTCTTTACAGAATAATCTTCTTATTTCTTGATACTTTTTAGAATAATATTCACTGATTGATAATATTTTACTGTTACCATTCTGTTACCTAATATGATATAATTTACTAAAGGCTAGTACTTGGTTTTGTCTCTCATACCCACCAGACCAAGTGCTAGTCTTTTTTTATTTTTGATGGTATAATTTAATTACTATGACATCTTCTTGCGGACCCGAAATATTTGGTGCTAACCCAGTTACAATGCAATGGGTTATTGTTCGTGGCGACACCTCGCCTTTACGTATAGCATTCTATGAAGACGATGAGGTTACGCCGTACAGCACAGAAGGCTGGGAATACCTAGCAAGTGCATATGACGCAACAGGTGACATCATAGATGAACTAGAAATTTCATCTGCAGCTGGATATGTAGACATTACAGCCCCTGCAGATATTACTGCACTATGGGGAACTGGATACACTTCCACCGTTGCAGAATTGGCTTTTGATCTCCAGGTAACAATTGACGGAACAACCGTATGGACTCCAGTAATTGGAACCATAAAGGTTCTTGGAGACGTTACAGGAGGTAGTTTATAATGCCAACAGTTAAGATCGTACCATTCCCTGGATCCGAAGGCCCAATAGGCCCAAGAGGTTTGCAGGGCATTCAGGGTGAAACTGGTTTAACAGGACCCATTGGAGAAACTGGACCAGCAGGCGCAGATGCATCGTTACCAGCACCAGTTGCATGGACGCCAGTTCTAACTTCAGCAAACGGAGACTTTGCTCAGTCTGCAAATCCATCTTATGGAAGTTACGTAAAGTTGGGCAAGATAGTATTTTGCTCACTACACATTTCATTTGAAAATACCACAAACTTTGGAACTGGGATTTATTCTGTAACATTGCCATTCCCAGTATCACACCACACAGCAATGCATGGTGGCACTCTTCACGATGCCAGCGATGGATTCTTTACTATAACTGGTCACCAGGCAACAGCAGGAGCATCCACAATGTCCTTGTGGTACCAGTCAATTGTGACCAAGGATGCAGAGTTTGACTCTAACTCACCAATATTGCTTACTACAGATGACTTCTTCCACATGGATTTCACATACGAGATTGAAGAATAAAAGCTGAGATAATTGTTACATGGCAATCTCTAAAAGCGTAGACTTTCCTTATCCTAATAATAAAAAGAAATACTCTGCACGAGTAGAAGCAGAATCTTCTGCAACCTCTACAGATAATCTAACTTATCTTCCAGTACCTGGACCACAAGGACTTCCTGGCTCTCCAGGAAAAAATGGTCAAAGGGGAGAGAAGGGAGACGTTGGTCCAAAGGGTGACAAGGGAGAAAAGGGCGATGCTGGCAAGCCTGGAAAAGATGGCAAGTCATACTTTCCGGTTTATCAACAAAATGCTGGTTGGGCTGTTTACGAAAATCTTTCAGATAAGAGTTTTAAGCTTGGTGCCACTCAAGGCGAGGATGGCTGGGTAAAGCTATCAGTGGATGCGGATGGAAAAAGGACAAATGAAAAGTTCTTGCCAGAAGGTGCCGTTTCTCTATACAACAAGAATACTAAAAAACTAAATCTAAAAGGCCTAAAGATTGGATCACAGGTTCAGGTTGTCTACAACCTTGAAATGACAACATTTAGCTCAAACACAGAAATCTGGTCACGCTCCTTAATGTCTTCAGAAGAATCTAGTATCGTATCATTTGAGGGAACTTTGAAATACCAGTATGACTATGATCTTGCAATTACACACAACTTCTTTATAGATAATGATAGCGATCGCTCTTTTGGAGTGGTACCGCAATTTAGAACAGACCTAGACGCAATAGCAAGACTAAAAAGTATCTACATATCAGTCTTTTAAATCTGCTATACTATTAGCAGGAGAGTAACTATGGCATTTCCAGGAACATTTAATATTTCTTATTACAAGGGTGACACCTATGAATTTAACGTATACCCGAAGGATTCAACGGGTCAACCATTTAACCTGACAAACTATACTGCAACCTTTACAATTGCAGATCAGCGTGGTCCATCTCCATCTCTCACCTTCGAAGCCTATGCCCTAATCCCAACCGAGGCCACATCCCTGAGCTGTGCAATTCTTCCAGCAGATGCTTCACAGCTGGTTGCTGGCACCTCCTACGTCTATGATATTCAGGTATCAAATAATGATCCAGAGCTCCCATACCCACTAACATACACGCTTCTGACGGGAACGATATCTGTGACTGGTGATGTTACTGGAGCTGTATAATGGCAGAGGTTTTAATTTCAAGTGATGACCTAACTGTTCTTGGTGGCCCATCAACTGTCGCTGTAGATCTAGATTTTGGAGCTACTGGAACACGTGGAAGTCTTATTTACGCATCTAATGGTGATCCAAACCTTCCAGCCTCTGCGATTCCTGCAGGAGTCCTGCCTTATGACTTAGCCATAAACATATCTGCATCAAGTAGCAGGTACTTAACTGTATACCAGTTTTACTCTGCAGACGGAGTAGATAGTTGGCAAGAACTTACAAGGCTGTCTCCCAACGCAGGTAGCTTTAATCTTGACGTTCCCTTTGCTTCTGGTGTAAGCCAGCAGACACCAGGACAGAATGGAATCCTAGTTCCAGTATCAGCAATTACTGATAGCACAGAGCTTACTCCAGCCAATTTTAATATTCAATATGCAATCGAAAGCGTTACCCCGATTATGTCGTCAATGCTTATTAATCCAACTCTTGTCGAGGTTGCAAATGTATCGTATTTGGCCTTTCAGATAAATGCTATTGAGTTTAATGGCGTTAGTCTTGCAGCGGTAGATGGGGTATCAAAGAAAATCCACTTCTTTATTACAGTGGTATAATACTAGGTGGTGAATAATTATGGCAATTGAAATTGGAAAAGACTTTAAGACACAGATACCAACGCTATCTGACGATGCAAACATACAAGAAGCTTTTAGGCTTTACCACTATGGAATTCCTACAGAGCCAGATGAGGGAACTCCAATTGCAGCTCTTTCAATAGAGTCACACCTTAAAACCCTAGATGAAAACATTGCAAACATTTCAGCAGGACAGGCAGCAGTTACAGTCCTAGATGCAGAAAACTTAGATGGAGTTGTTACTTCTGGAACTTATCACAAGCCAACCACACCGTCTTCTGGTCTAAACTATCCGTCGCTAGTACCAGGACTCCTAATCGTAAATTCAACTGCTAGCGGATCAATATATCAGTCATACCAGACATTTGGCGGTTCTGCAGGAACTAATAACAGATATTGGAGAGGCAGGTCTGCAACAGTTTCAGACTGGAGCTCATGGAGGCAGTCTTCAGTTATTGGACATACTCATGACGATAGATACTATACTGAGGCAGAAATAGATTCCAAAGTTAGCAATACTATGACGCCAACCTCGGCGGTAGTAACTGATGCTACTGGCAAAATAATTTCTTCATCAACAATATCATCTACGGAGCTAGAGACGCTAAATGGTGTGACTTCGAATATTCAAAGTCAACTAGCAGACAGGTATACCAAAGATGAATCTACTAGAATTTTTGTACAGCAATTAAACCCAGCAACATCTATAACACCGCAATCAGGCGACCTCTGGATCTGGTAGGCATATAGATGGCTTTGGCATACTTTAATGTAGGCACTCTACAATCCACTACATCGAATAGCGATTACTCTCCACAGCAATCGGCAATATCGTATCCGACAACTAGAATTGCCAGTAATGGAAATAAGCCACTAAAGGTTTATTCTGTTAGGATGTATCTTGCTGGATACTCTGCATCCAGAACTGCAACCATTTCAATGACTGGAAACTATAGCGGATCAACTTCTTCATTTTCTGTAGCCAGTGGTTCGGCAGCAGCAAATACTGGTTTTAAAGATATAGATGTTGGAGTTACCACTACTCCAGCAAGCGGTACAGCCTCAGTAGCCCCAAGTGGCAGAATGTACATTGGAACAACATCTTCAAGCGGTGATGTATTCAGGGCTTCGAATGGAACAGTTTTATATTCAAATAGGGGTCTATGGGGACAATATGCTTACGTACAGGTTCCAGTAACTCCTACTGGTGTAACTGTTTCTGCAAATCAGGCAACCCAAACATTAAACGTTAGCTGGAGTGGGATTGGTGATTGGGGAGACTCTACAACAAGTAGGGGGTATTTGGTAAGAGTATCTACAAGCTCATCAAAAGATACGGATGGAAACTTTTCTACAACAACGACAACAGCTACTGCTAGCTATACGTCAACTAGTGTAAGCGTGCCAATAACTGGTAATTCTGGAGCCACCTATTACGTTCAAGTTTATGCTTACAATGAGCTGTCTTCTTTTAGTGGTGGGCCAAAGTCTGTTGCGTCATCTACCGCTTCTGTATATCTTGGACCACAGGCAGCAGCTCCGTCATGGTCTGATAACATGAGCAACTCTGGAAAAGTGGGAGTTTCTTATTATGGGTCCGCAACGGCTTCGTCAAGTGCATCGATTGACAGCATAACGGTTGTGTCCTCAAACTTGTCAACATATAACCTGAGCGGTTTTCCAAGTGGTAACTCATACATAGTTTCTGGAACTCCAAATAGAAGCGGTACAGCATCAATATCATTAACAGCAACCGATAGCTATGGGCAAGTTACACCATTTTCTAAATCTATCACTATCGCAGCTCCTTCTTATCCCAGCTGGCCAGACCTAAGTTTTAAAGATGGGACAGCATCCTCATCTTATGGTTCAGACTCAATATCTGCTACCGACGCTGTAAGCGTTACTGCTTCATGGATTGGTACAAGCCCAGGACTTACATTAGCACCAAGTGGTAATACAGTTACTCTAAGTGGAACACCTAGTGCTAATGCCGGAGGTATTTATCAAATAAGTGTAAATGCTGTTGGATTCACAGACAATGCAACAGGCATAACTCATACAACTCCTGGTACTGCATCAGTATACATTAACGCACTTCCAGTTCCAGCATGGACAGATACAACAATAGACACACTAGCTGCAATTAACAAAGCCTACTCTAGCAATGTATCTGCATCAAACACTAATACCTATGAGTTAGTGGGTGCTCCATCGTGGCTATCTATTGGATCAACTACTGGAACTCTTTCTGGAACTCCAACATCCGCTGATATAACATATGGATTGAGTAATGCTCAGAAATCTTTTACCATTAGGGCTAATGGAAGTAATGAATCAATTGAGCAAGAGTTTATGATAGATGTAGTTCATCCAATGAAAATTTTTAAGTCAGCTTCTGGAGACTTTGTCTACCCGTCATCCCAGGTAGAAAGATATGATTCAGGTTTGCAGGATTTTGTTCCAGTTCAATGGATAAAAAGAAGAAACGATGCGAACAATGCCTGGGAAGACATAGACCTTGTTTAGCCAGGAAAGTTTTTAATATTCTTTCTTGCAGATTTATACGTGGTCCACGCCTTCCAGTTCGTACCGCCATCTGATATCTCAAAAGCAACTCTTGCATTTATGGTTGGCGTAAAAAGATCTTCATTTCTATCTAAATCATATTTAGTCAGTCTAGAAGATCCAATACCATCAATCATATTTATTTGAAATAATCCGTATGAGTTATCTCCAGTGCTTCTATTTCTATTGTGAGCATATATTCTAGATGTAGATTCTTCTTGTACTATAGACCACGCCATCCGCAATCCATCTCCGTAAAAGCCAGCTTTCTTTAGCAAGACTATTAGTTCAACATCAGATATTTTCTTGTTCTTCTTGTTTGGATTTAACCAAGGCGAGACTTCTATGATCTCTGCGTCAAGTCTCTTAAACTGCTGCTGCATTACAATTCTATCCAAAATCCCAATTGCTTTTGTTGGAAATTCCAATGTCTGAACTGTAGTAGCATTGTCTATCTCGGCGGTAGAGCTAACTACCATTCCGCATTCACTAATAGAAACTAGTAATAAAACGGGTACGCCAAATTTAGCTATATTTTTATGTTTCATTTTGTTTCAAGCAACCTTACGAAATAGTGTTCCTGATTTACAAACGCAGGATCGTCCAAAGATATAATTTCTGTTTTCATACCTTTTTTAAAACCAGCATGAATCAGCTTGCCATCTCCCAAGTAAATGCCAGAGTGAATATAGCTCTTTGCATTCTTGTATTTAAAAACTACAATATCTCCAGTAGTGGGAATTAAAACCTTTGGCTTTAGCAGCCCCTGCTTGCTAGCAGAGTGGGGTATCTCAATTCCAAGCTCCATGTAAAACCACCTAACCAATCCAGAGCAGTCCCATCCAGATGGTGTAGACCCACTAAAGATATATCTGGTTTTTCCAATGTAAGAAGACAACTCTTCAATTTGCTGATTTATTGCAAACTTATTCATATGCAATGCATACTGTCTTGCATTCTCAAGAATCTTTGCTTCTTCTTCTTGCTGTATTAATTCAATAGACGCAAAAAGATCTATGTTTTTATTTGCTGAAAGCTGTAAAACATCGGGGTTGTTATAAAAAGCATTTTCAATTTTAAAAGATGATCCACTATCATCCGCAACGGTAGCTGTAGAACAGCTAAGCAAAACTCCTACCGCTCCTAGTATTGCAATCTTTTTCAAGTTGCACCTCCTAAAAGGAAAAGCACCTTTTTTAAGGGTGCCGTAGTTTGGTCTTACAATTATAGCATCAATTTACCTTTTATTCAACTAAATGCTGTGTTATAATAATAGGTATGGCTACTTTAAGAGGATCTGCATCATCATATGCTGTTGGGAATACCCCACCAGAAGTGACATGGACTGTTGTTCGTGGAGATACCGCATCTTTCAGGGTATACGTTACTGACGACCAAAAGCAGCCAATTAATATTCCAGACTGGACCATTGCTATGGATATTAAAAGGTCTGGATCTGTAGTGATGTCATTGGAGCCAGCACAAGACGCAGACGATGCTGATGGAGAGTTTACAGTATTCCTTGCAGCAGCTCAGTCAGAAATACTAGAGACAGGCGACATATTTGACATTGAATTGTCATTGCCACAAGATGCCACAGTTTGGACAGTTGCCCAGGGCAGTATGATTATAATCGAGGATGTCACAAACTAATGGCTTCAGCAGTCATAATTGATGACGTACTGGTAGTCCCAAAGTCGATCGGAACAACTGATTACCCCATAACAAAAATAAATGACGTAAATTACGGGGTAAGGATTGACGAAATTCTTCCTTTTAGAATAAGTATTACCAATATCGGTATAGAGGGCTACGGATCAGCAAACATACCGCCTATCGGCATAGCCCTAGTAGGAATCAATAACTATATTCTTTAATATGGTGCTATAATTACATCATGGCTAGAACATCACTTAACTATGTAAAATCGCGCTTTGAGACTGGAGATCGTCCATCACAGGAAGATTATATTGACCTCATTGATACTGCTTCGGGTCAGTCAACTGATCTCGGAAGCTTCGGAAACAACGAAAACACCATTACTGGCATCGAGAATGTTACAGTAATTGATAGTTTTGACGCTACTGAGTGGAGAATGGTAAAGTACATTGTATCAATCTCAAAGACTACAGAAGGCGACAACTACTTCTACGCTACAGAATTGACCCTACTCGTTGATGGAGCAGACGTTTCTGTTTCAGAGTACGGAACAATAGACACCGATGGGAATATGGGCACCATAGCTGTCTCTAGGACTGGAGATACTGTCGCTTTGACAGTCACCCCAGATTCAGTCATTAAGCCAGTCACCGTACGATTTGCTCGTATGGGACTCAGGGCATAATTAAAAGGAGATAAAAAATGGCAACAGTCGTAAAAGACTTTAAAGTAAAAGCTGGACTCGTCGTCGAAGGTGCAAGCGCAACCGTCGGTGGATTTGATGTCCTAACAAAGAACACAGATGACCAGAACTATGTTATTGGTCTTATTGGTGGATCTGCAACTGCAGATGCTACTCCAGACACAGTAGTTCTTCGTGATGCAAACGCAGACTTTGCTGCAAACGAAATTACAGTAGGATCAGTTGTTCTTGGTGGAAATGACCTCGCAACAACATTGACTGGAATTGATACAGATGCTCAGGGCTACGCCTCTGCCGCACAAACAGCTGCAGAAGGATTTGCTACTGCAGCAGACACCACACTTTACGGTACAGTAACCACAGATATTGCAACTGCAAAGAGCGAAGCTATTTCAGATGCTGCAACAGATGCTACTACTAAGGCTAACGCTGCTCAGGCTGCTGCAGAGGCAACAGCCGCTGCAGATGCCACCACAAAGGCTAATGCAGCCTTGTCAAGTGCACAGACTTATGCAGACACAGCTGAGGCAGACGCAATCACTTCTGCCAATGGCTACACCGATACTCGTGAAACAGCCATTACTACCGCATACCAGAACTATGCAGACACTGCAGAAGCTGACGCAGTTGCGACTGCTGCTGCAGATGCAACTACAAAGGCTAACACAGCAGAGAGCAACGCAGTTGCGACTGCTGCTGCAGATGCAACTACAAAGGCTAACACAGCAGAGAGCAACGCAGTTGCGACTGCTGCTGCAGATGCTAC
>Ga0208439_1000599_pt1 | contig 11558 bp, 9 predicted proteins | sample ColrivemetaGS703_FD_187621 | JGI IMG/M metagenome (GOLD analysis project Ga0208439, IMG submission 187621) | Estuarine microbial communities from the Columbia River estuary - Freshwater metaG S.703 (SPAdes) (version 2) | ecosystem: Environmental > Aquatic > Marine > Intertidal zone > Estuary ...
CATACCCTATTTCCACTCCATCACTCCACCACTATTCACACACATATACTTCACACACACTTAACACACATTTTACACAAAATATACATAAATATTTTTTCTTAATAATCTATATAAAACAATAAAAAAATGGGATGCGAATCTATCATCAAACTCTTCTTTCACATGTCTAATACTGTAAAATTATACCATTGGCAAACTACCAGTTTTGCAAGACATAAAGCAACTTGTGATCTCTTTAATGCATTACAACCACTCATTGATGAATTCATTGAAGTATATATGGGAAGATATAAAAGACCAAAGTTCTCTGGTGGCGGTTTTAAACTTAATATACTAGAACTTTCCGATGAAAAAGCTGACGATATCATCAATGAATACATTAATTATCTCAAAAATGAACTTCCAACACAATTAAACGAAAATGACACTGACTTGTTGAATATCCGAGATGAAATGCTCTCTAATCTTAACAAAATACTCTATTTATTTACATTACAATGATTTCCAAGTAATTTAAAAATAACGAAATAGTAAACAATACTAAAAATGTCACTTGACACTTATACTTGCGATGTAGAAAGATTACTTACTGACTCTTCTATTATATCTTATTTCACATCTACTAACAAAAATATTATACATTTTATCAAAACTTATATAGAAGTTGACAAAATACTCGACTCAAAATCATCTGATAATAATTTATTGTATCATAAACTAGATGAAATCAAAAATACTTTAACTCATCAAAATAATCAAATCAATACACTAACATCAAATAATTCATTACTACAACAAAAATTAGAAAATATAAAAGACACAACCAATAATGAACTCAAATCTCTATTTAACGATTTACAAAAACAAATTCAATACAATACTAATAATCTTGAAATTAAAACCATATTCGAAAACTTCCGAGAACGTATCGAAATACTCAACACTCAAAAATTAAACGATATAGATAGAAAAAATCTCGAAATTCTCACAAATATACAAAATACATTCGAAAAATCACTCGATTCACACCAAATTAGTAATAAAATTAACACCATCGAAAACACTTTATCTTCTATTAATGAAAATTTCTCTAATAATTCCTCCAAAAAAGGCCAAGTTGCAGAAACCGTATTACTCAATATCCTCACAGAAACATTCCCAGATACTGAAGTTTTAGATACTTCACATAATCCTAATTCTGGTGATATACAATTAATCAAAGAAAATAAACCAACAATACTTATCGATTCTAAAAATTTTGGAAGCAAAACTGTACCTAAAAGAGATCTTGACAAATTTTATAATGATATACAACAAAATAACTGCTCTGGTATTCTCTGTAATGCATTTGGAGGCATTGCAAATAAACAACATTTCGAAATCGATATTGTTGATAAAAATATTATTGTCTTTATACATTCACACCAATTTGACTCCACTATTTTCAGATTAGCCACTAATATCATTTATAATATGCATCAAGAACTAAAAGATAAACAAACAGACTCCATCATACTTGATCAAAGATTATATCAAAATATTAAAATTGAATACAATTATTATATACAAACATTTAGACACCATCTTGATATTATTAAATCAAATGTCAACTCTCTCTCACAACTCAGTTTCACATTACTTGATAACTTTTTTAAACGTAAAGCAACCAACGTAGAACTTAAACAATTTAGTTGTCATATTTGTTCTGCTCAATTGTCAACCGAAAAAATTTTAAAAACACATTTGAAAAAACAACATCCAAATATATTACCACCACCTAACACCACACCACTCATCAGTTCTGCCATACCAACACCAAGAGGAAGACCTAAAAAAGAAAAAAATACAGAAGAAAATAACACACAATTACCTAACAATAACGAAAATACTAATGGAAACATATCCGAATCTAACGATGATACAACAACATAACCAATCCATTTATAATATTTAATTAATATAAATGAATCTTCTTTACAACACACCTGAATATGCCAACTGAGCTACAATAGAATCTGTTGAAGCTGTTGTATATGTACTAGAATCGCTTGAACTAGAACTACTTGAACTAGAACTACTTGAACTAGAACTACTTGAACTAGAACTACTCGAACTAGAACTGCTTGAACTAGAACTACTGCTTGAACTAGAACTACTTGAACTAGAAGAATCTGTGCTGCTTGATGAACTACTTGAACTAGAAGAATCTGTACTGCTTGATGAACTACTTGAATATGATCTCTGACGAGGTGCAATTTGAAGCATTATATTTGTATTGGAAGGCTGAATTGATTGTTGTATCTCATCATTCGTACCTTGCAATTGCCCTTGTAATTGACCCTGTATCTGGTCTTGCAATTGACTTTGTGTATTCGTATTAACATTTGTTTGCGACATTTTTTATACTATATATCAAGAAAATAAATTTTCGTAATTCGTATGTTTTTTATAAAAAATACCCTTTTTATCTTTTTCGTCCAATGTATTTTCGTTCTTTATTTTTTTATTTTCTATTTTGATTTATTATTATGTATTATACAGTCGATACTGTAAAAAAATTGTATATAGGTGAAATTTGCGATGATAAATTAGACAATAGTACTAAAAACGTTTTATTTCATATAGTAAAATCAATTGAAGATGCCTATAATAAAAAATCAAAAATTGATCCTCTCACTACAGATGGTAGTAATTTATTAGAACATAAGGGAATGACAGGAACAAAAACTAGACATCTATATAATAATTTATGCTCAATGGAAAATGTTAGATACTTGGAAATAGGAACTTGGTATGGAAGTTCATCTATTAGTGCAATTTATAAAAACAATATCAATGCAACTTTTATTGATAACTGGTCACAATTTGGAGGAGATTCTAATATATTTAATAATATTATATCTAAATATACCACACACCCTGCAACATATCGTTTAATTGAATCTGATTGTTGGAAAATTGATACTAGTACACTAGGAACTTTTAATGTATATCTTTACGATGGAGGACACACAGAAGAAGACCATTATAAATCATTGACTTATTATATTCATAATCTTACCGATTTATTTATTTTCTTAGTAGATGATTATAATTGGCCAGAAGTTAGAGATGGTACTCTTCGAGCAATCAATGATCTAAAACTAGAAATTATTTTCAGACACGAATTGTTTGTTAGCCCAGAAGATAGTGAAGATATGCCTAATCATTATGGTAAACATACTTGGTGGAATGGATGTGGAATCTTTCTACTCAAAAAAACACCTCTTTAAAAGATTTTAGTAAATCATTTATTAAAAATCAAAATCAATGTCATCAATGTTAATTTCAACATCATCATCAATCAAATCTAATTCAATATCAATCATTTCATCCCTGTCATCTACATTTCTCGATAAACTTATTTCATTTTCATCAATTCTTAATTCATCTATTTCTTCTTTTGAAATTTCACTTGTATTTTCTTCTTGTCTTTCATCCAATTCCGATTCTTTTTCAATTTCATTAAATTGATTAATCTTTAACTCAATGAAATTTAATAAATATCTTTGTTCATCTGTGTTTTTCTCCATTCCTGCAAGGTACCATTCGCATTCTTTAAAATCATCAAAATCATTATCATCATTTAACCAATTGTAAATTGAAAATATTTTTGATCCAATCATCAGTTTCCATTCGTATTGATACTCTTTTTCATTTGGAAAAAATATTGGTTTCCCAAAACATTTTTCTAACTCCAAAGTATTAAAAGTCAATGTCTTTAAATATTCAATATCAGATGTATCCAATTTTTCATCTACAATTACATCAAATTTTTTTTCTTCTTTTTGTTCCTTTTTTTGTTTTTTTTCTTCTTTTTGTTCCTTTTTTTCTTCTTTTTGTTCCTTTTTTTCTTCTTTTTTTTGTTTTTTGTTTACATTTTTACTTTCTTTAGTAATTGAAGTTTTTCTCTTTTTACATTCGCGAAATTGCTTTGCTAACAATTTCACATCTGTAATTTCTTCACCATCTTTGCATAAAAGATAGTTTTTCATTGTAAACTTTATAAAAGTTTCCAACTTATTGCGAGATGGTTCTTCATAACCAGTTGTTTCAACATCTTTCCAAGATACTTGACTACCACCTTTTTCAAGTAACTTGTATTCAGTAGATGGAAACCAGTTTACAAAACGTTCGTATTCAGATACAAATCTTTCACTCCAAGTATTCATTGTTATTTATAATTTACATAAATTGCAAAAAAATTCAATTTTTTATTTTTTTACAAACTTATTTTACTAATATAATATAATAGAACTATGTCACATTCTAAAGATATTATTTATACATTTGGAGGTGTCAGAGTTAAATCATTTATAGATAATAACTCTGCACGTATTGTAAATGTAGGTAACCCATTAAACCCACAGGATGTTGCTACAAAAAAATATGTAGATGATAATATTAATGGAACCGTTACTCAAAATGAAATATACGCCGGCACTGGTCTAACAAAAACAACTGATACAAGTGGAACCACACTTAGTGTAAATTCTAGTCTAACACACGTAACTGCTATAGGAAACATCAATACTGGTTCCTGGTCAGCTAACACAATAAATGTACCATATGGAGGCACTGGTAAAGTAAGTTTCCCATCTAATCAACTCGTTATGGGTGATGGTACAAACCCACTCGTTTCTATCTCTGATCTAACATTCTTGTCAAATACATTTAATTCTAATGCACCAATAAACATCACTAATACTAAAACATCATTAGGTCTAGGATCTGGAGGCAGTCTTACTGTATTAGGAGGTGCATCTATATCACAAGATCTTTGGTCAAATAATATTTATGTAGCAAACAATGTTACTGTCCAAAATAATATGACTGTCGGTAATATCGTTATCAATGGATCATCTTCTTTTGTATCTATTTCAGCAACTAATTCATCGTATACAAACTCTACAACAGTTAACCTCTTTACTACTAATATTACATCCAATAATATTAAAACAACAAATCTAACTACTACTAATCTTATATCCACAAACATTACAAATTCTAACATAAATACAAATAATATATCATCATCTTCACTCGTCGCATCTAATAATATAACAACAACACACCTTTCAACCACTAATATAACAACATCCACTTTAATATCACCACAAATTAAATCTACAAACATATCTACAACTAATGTCATATTAACTAGTTTCACAGCTTCATCTGGTATATTATCAAATCTTCACATAACCACTAATTTAACAGCACCATCTATTTCAACTAATACAATCTCATCTATTTATACAAATTCATCATATGCATCCATTTCCTCCATTTCTACAGATAGTTTAGTCGTATCAAATTCAGCACTTTCCAATATTACTACAACTAATATTCTTAATACAAATATAACAACATCTAATATCCTATCAACACACATTCAAACTACAAATATCACATCAACAAATATTAACACATCTAATATAACAACTACTAATTTACAAACATCTAATGTCACATCAAATAATCTTATATCAACTAATTTTACAACTACTAATGTTGTCACTACCAATATCTCCACATCTAATATATCAACATCAAATATTAACACAACTAATATAACATCAAATCATCTTCTCAACACAAATATAACAAATACAAACTTTTTAACACAAAATATTAGTTCAGCAACTTTACGTATATCTGGAATAAGTATACAAACCACTATTAATTCTAGCAATCTTAGTACTGGTAATCTATCAGTCAGTAACACAACAAACTTGCAAAATACAACAATGACCAATATTACCGCAAATAACTTGATAATGTCAAATACAACTGTACCAAATATTATCAATACAAATTTACTTAATTCTAACATTACAACTTCTAACATTATTACTACTAACGTTACAACATCTAACCTATCCGTTCTAAATAACACAATTTTAGGAACCGTTTCTAGTAGCAATTTAAGTACTGGAAATATACATTCTAGTTCCTTATCATCACTCAATTTTGTTACTGCTACTTCCATCACATCAAACAATCTAATCGTATCCACAACTAGTATTTTAGGAACTGTTAATAGTAGTAATCTTAGCACTGGTATACTACATTGTAGTAATAGCTTAACTGTACCATTGTTATCTAATACAACACAAACTACTACTAATCTATTAGCAACACACGTACGATCTACAAATATATCAACTACTAATCTACAAATTTCAGGTATCGCTATCTTTGGAACTGTTAATAGCAACAATATCAGTACAGGATCACTTTCTGTAATAGGAGGCTCCACCCTACATAATATAATAGCCACTAGTATAACAGTACCTAATATAAACACTACATCTATAACTGCATCTAATCTCGTATTAAACAATATTAGTATTTCTAATAAATTAGACATTGGTTCAGATTTCTCTAGTTCATCATTTACCACTTCTGGTAATATATTACATATATACCCACATATTTTTACAGACACCTCATCTCCCACTAGTACAATTTTACCTTTTTGGACAACTCATTGGTTCTCTAAATCTACTTTGTCCGCAACAAATACTATAACTACACAAAAAACGTGTAATATATATTTAGAAGGTGCACCAGAACAAGGAATTAATCAAACATTGGAAAAAACAGCTGCTCTTGCTATAGGATACGTAAATAACGAAACTGGAGGAAACCTTTCTGGACAAATCATATTAGAACGTAATGATGGCAATTGGTATGGATCTATTTATACTGAATCTACAACAAATAAAATTGTTATTGCAAATACAAGTTTAGCTGGAGGAGGAGGTATAGGTCTATATACTTATAAAGGAACAAAAATAACATTTTCAGATATTCCTAATACCGACAATATCACTCCCACAAACTTTATAGAATTTTCTAATAATATAACCACATTCTATTCCACAACTGATTCTATTGACATATCATCTGGAAGTCTTGTATTACAAGGAGGTCTAGCTGTTTCTAAAAATATTACTTGTGATTCTATCACACCCTCACAAATTAATTCTAGTATTACAACACTTCAAGATGTCGATACTAATATGATACCTAATAATGGAGATTCACTTGTTTGGGATGGATCAATGTGGACATCTACTACTATATCTGGATCACCAGGATCAGGTCCCTCTTCTGTTGATATTTATCCAATGTCACTTGTATTACCCGTAATGACTTCAAATGGTCCTGTAAGCGGAAATGACGGTGATTATTATGTCTATGCTAGTTCAGAATATGACTCAACATATGCCGCCTATAAATGTATGAGCAATCTCACAAACCCTACTGATTGGGCAACTCTTAATGAAAATACAAATTTTTGGATCACTATTCAATTACCCGCATCACAAAATGTACGTTATATTTTATTGGAAGGACGTATAAATAACGAAGATCCATTATTCATAACTATACAAGGAAGTAATGATAATATCACATTTGATACCATATATGATAATCAAGTTTTTTCAGCCTTGAATTACAGTGGATATTTTGCAGCACAAATACCTGAAAATAAAAAAGATTATCTCTATTATAAATTCCTATTCCCTAGTGGATCTGGAGCAAACCCCGGTTTAAATATGATTAGATTGTTCAAATATGACACTATTACATATTCACAAGGTATTCTCGATAATTCCTCATTACAAGGAAATGGTCTTTTTAATTCTGCTATTAACAATGGTAGATGGCCTATGGCTTTCAATTTGACAACCACATCTACCGTCAATATTAGAGCACAAATCACTTGTACCACATCATCAAGCTATGTATTAAAAAAAATCGTAATGTATATAGACGGAACTCCTTTTGATAATCAAGGTTCATCTTTTATTAAACAAACTGTACATCAAAATTTACACATCGCACTACAAACTATAGAGTGGACTGGTTCTTTACCATCTGGTATACATACACTATCTTTCTTCGTAGACGGAGGTTCCGGTATCGTTTTTGATACAAATGATACTATAAAAGTATATGTATTAAAATACTAAAAACTATATAAAAAGAGTATAAAAAGAGATATAAAAAGAAAAAGAGTATAAAAATCATTAAAAATTATATATTAAACTTATTAATATAAAATTACAAACCATTACAAATCTAAACAATCGTAACACTCATCTTCGTAACTACACGTACTATAACTATCATATTTATCAAAATTATCATATAAATAAATGTCATTATACACGTCAATGTCATCTATATCTATATCACTTGTGTCATCTATATCACCTATGTCATCTATATCACCTATAACCATTTCTTTGCTTTCTTCAATACTTTCATCTTCGCTTTCTTCAATACTTTCATCAATACTTTCATCAATACTTTCTTCAATACTTTCATCAATACTTTCATCAATACTTTCTTCAATACTTTTATCAATACTTTCTTCAATACTTTCTTCAATACTTTCTTCAATACTTTCTTTATGTTCTTCTTTTGGAAGATAAAACACAATACAACTATCACTATTTTTCTTATTAGAAAAATGTGCAATTTTGTTTTTTTTATCAATTAAATCATTTGATAATTCTTCACATACGTCACTATATTTTTCCAAATAACTGTTTTTTGCAAAATATATAGCTTCAGTGTGTTTATCAAACATTCTCATTTCTGTAACTTTTTCGTTCTCGTAAAATGATACCAAATACATTAAACATTTATGTTTTCAAAATAAATTCAATTTATTATTTTTATCAAAGTTTATTCAAAATATGCTTGTTTTCAATTAAACTCTTTTTTATGTCAAACAAAGCATCGTTTACCTTTTCAATATCTGATTTAAACGTTTTTGTTTCTATAGGGTTTTTATAATAAAAGTTATAACATTCTATTGCCTCACATAATACACCTAAAAACTCTCCTATTACCTTTTTATCATTTATGGAACATCCTATATACCACACTTTTGTATCCAATAATCTATTCTTATTATTCCAATCATATATACTCATCACAACATCCGATGTTGTGTGTTTTAATTTCCATTCATACTTACATTTACCAGACTTGTATACACAAGGCAATTGCATAAACATAGACCATATCTGGTAAAAATTTAAATGTATTTTCGCAACAAAACATTGATGATTTGTATCTAAATCATTATCTATATAAAATTTACATTGGATTTCTTCTTTATCTTTTTCTCTTTTATTTTCATTTATATCCATATTTGAAAAATCTGTTACAACATCCATTTCGTTTACTAAACTCATCTAAATAATACACTTTAATAATTTATTTCAATTTTTTACATTTAATACATTTAATAATTCTGTCTTGAAATTGTTATAAATATTCATCTTATCTGTATCACTTGCTACGTGCCAATAAATTTCCTTTTCATCATAAAATCTACCATTTTCATCTTTATAATCATACAAACTAAACCTGTTTTTACCAAATACAAATTTATATTCGTATCTATAATTATCACTTTCATTTCCAGTACAAATATATTCACCAAATACACTTTTCAAATCTCGAGTCGTAATAGTATCTAATGACCCAACATAAAACGTATCTTTTGTATCTACATTCGTATCCAATTCTAATTTTGATTTACAACAATCATCCTCTTTTTTATAACTATTACATTTATATCGTTTATACAACGAATATACATTCTCCGCATCACACAACGATAATCTTTCACCAAAAGTATTACCTTTTGGATCAAACGTAGAAATGTTATAACATCGAAATTTTTCAATTATCTGTTTTAAGAAATTAATCATATCCACATCTTTGTTTTTATATTTTTTTATATCAATTTCACGTTTTACAATTTCAATGTCATCTATCGTATTAGATTCATCCAAATCAGCCAAAGGATGAAATACAAAATATTTCTCCAATATATAAGTCAAAAACTTTTCAACTTCCATTATAAATCATTTCTAAAATTTTTTATTCAATTTTTATTAAATAAAACATTTAATCATCCTTTAATATTTTCTCAATATTTCTCCTCCTTACATTTACATAAATTATCATTGATACTATACCTAAAAATAATATACTACATACAACTATTATTAGTATAAAATCAAATAATACATACCCTAGTCTTATACTATTACATATATTGTATACAATTCCACTAATTATTATCATATTCCATATGATCGGAACTACTATATCTATTGAAATTGTAAAACTATCTGATAATTTTCTTGGAGATGTTCCCCACGAATTATCATTTATATTTATCAATGCCCATAATTTTGCAGGAAATACTGTACTAACATATACAAATACATATAAAAAATAAAACAAGTTTTCATTCTTTCCACTTGTAACCTTACCATAAAAAGATTTTACTATTCCTAATGTTAAAACCACTGCAGAATAAAATCCCAATTCAAATATAGTTTTATACCATAAAATATATAACAAATAAGACATTACAATATAAGGATATAACAATACATATACTAAATCAACTGTCATAAATAAAGAATGTTTATCTAATATCCTCATACTCCAAAAAAATTCTCGAAAAGCAGATTTGTTCCATCTTGTTTGTTGTTTAAAAAATCTATATAAACTACTAGGTGTCTCTGTTTCTGCATATGCCGACGAAACATACACTACATTCTTTTCTAATTCCAAAATCTTGTTAGTTAAATGTCTATCATCACCATATGTACATAATTTACCCAAAAACTTTTGATTAGACCAATCATCTATTATTTTTTCTAAATCACTTATTCTATACATACCTATAGGACCAGATACACACAATACACTACCTGTAAAAGATTGATATGCCCTTTCAACATTAAACGCATACCAATATCTAATAGAACTCATAAATGACACAACCGAATCATACTTGTTATATATACCTAAATTTCCAGCAACTGCACCTATTTTGTCATTATTAAAATACTTACCCATTTCTATAACACTTTCAAAATTTATTACCGTATCACTATCAGTACAAAACATCAAATCAATACCTCTTTTATATAATAAATTCTCTAACAACGTATACTTGAATCCAGTCATCATCGCACTCCTTTTACCACCGTGTTTCTGACTAATACATATAACGTCATTCTCACTTATATCAACCATATTTAATAATAATATTTCCTCTGTTATCCTTTCTTCATTTATATTTATGCATTTTAATTTCTTATCACAAAAAACTTCATTACATATGTCTACCATATATTTATCTTCTTCATCATTCCCATCTATTATTATATAAATCTTATTTAAATTTATCAAATTTAAACTCGTTTCCAATACTGAATTTAAACACATTCTATAATAATCAGGATTTTCCTTGTTACCTACTATCATCATATTCACTTTTAATATTATCCTATCATTGTAATCCACCTTTTTTTTGTTATTTAATGCTGAAAATATAAACTGTAATAACATATAACCTAATAGATAAAACCCATATACACTTATATTATAAGTCTTGTTATTTATCCAAAAAAAAACATTCCAACCATATATATATTGAAGTATAATAGGTACTACTATCAGTA
>Ga0208439_1000601_pt1 | contig 11517 bp, 14 predicted proteins | sample ColrivemetaGS703_FD_187621 | JGI IMG/M metagenome (GOLD analysis project Ga0208439, IMG submission 187621) | Estuarine microbial communities from the Columbia River estuary - Freshwater metaG S.703 (SPAdes) (version 2) | ecosystem: Environmental > Aquatic > Marine > Intertidal zone > Estuary ...
TGCTCATTCTAGTGCATCCTTACATAGCCCAATGGCATCGCTTGTTTCCAAAACTTGGCCGCAAATCATGGGAAGCAATGGTGCCAGGCTACAATTATTTCATTTTGTACAAAGAAGTCTTGAATAAGCCCTGGTGGTCCCTCCTGTTGGTGTTTCCGGGCGTACACATTGTAATGTGGATGACCATCAATGTCAGTTTATTGCGCCGTTTTGGTTTTTACAGCTTTACCGAAACACTGCAGGGGCTCTTCTTTCCTTATCTACTTTTTGCCAAAATTGCCAAAGAAGAACAATTACAATACGGACCTGCCACCAATTGGGCAAACTCCAAAGAACTCGAACAGCGCAAATGGGGAGACCACATCATTCTCTTCATGGCCTTGCCAGTCATCGGGCACCTCATTGCGATCATCCTTGACAAAGTATCTAGAGACAAACCTGGTGCTAAGCCGCGCGTCAAAGAATACGGGGATTCCTTTGTGTGGGCTTTGGTGGCTGCAGCCGTCATCCGCACCTACTCTTTTGAACCTTTTCAGATCCCGACGGGCTCCATGGAAAAAACGATGGTTGTTGGCGACTTCTTATTTGTAAACAAGCTCGCCTACGGCTCTAAAGTGCCAATTACCCCCCTATCCTACCCGTTGGTCCACAACATCGTTCCAATTGTCAATATCAAATCATATTTAACTTGGGAGAAAGGAACCTATACCCGTTTGCCTGGATGGAGCAAAATTGAACGCAACGACGTCGTGGTCTTTAATTTCCCTTCAGGCGACACCGCCATTCTAGACCCACGCACCCCGAGTGGCCTCATGGGCCACGATTTTCATGGCTTGCTCAATCAAGAAGCATTTAGTCAGTTTATCAATAGCAAGCAAAATGTCAATCTTATGAACCTCGATTCTTTGGGCCAAATAGCCCTTTATAAAGAATATATCGCAGGATTTGACAAATGGAAAGCACGTGCACGCGCACATTTTGCGGCGGGCTACTTCCCACTGAACTCTCAAGAATATGCCGCCGGCATGACCCATGGAGGCCTCATTCACCGCCCTGTAGACAAGCGCGAAAACTACATCAAGCGCTGCGTAGGCCTGCCCGGAGATGTCATGGAAATTGTCAATTCGGTGCTCTATGTGAATGGAAAAAGAGCTTATGTAGCTCCTGGTCAAGCCTTATTATACCGTATTGAAAAAAACAAGGTAAGCTTTCCTTCTACAGAAGAAATGTTGACGCGCTACGGACTAGAAAATTCTGCCGATGGCGCTCGAACCGACTTCGATGCGGTTTCTGATGCCCAATTTTACATCCTGAACCTCACCCGCAAAGAAAAACAGCAAATTGAAGCCGATTTCAAAATCAAACTCAGCAAAACACGCTACCCACAATACAGCGACCTTGCAGTAAACGGCGTGTATAATGTTGGGCCCATGCAGCAAATTTCAAATTTGGACCAATTCCCGAAAGATCTGAACGTCAACAACACCATGACCGACTTCCAGCGCTTTCAGGTTCCACGCAAGGGCCAGCGTATCGCTATAAATGCCCAAAACATTGCATGGTACAAGCGCATCATCAGCGCCTATGAGGGTCACAAACTTGCCATCAAAGGAGACAAAATATACATCGACGGCAAAAAAGCCACAAGCTACCGCTTTGCCATGAACTACTACTGGATGATGGGTGACAACCGCTTCCATTCTGCAGATTCTCGTGTTTGGGGCTTTGTACCAGAAGACCACATTGTAGGTAGGGCTTCCTTTATTTGGTTCTCTAAGTCGCCATTTGTGGATTCCTTCCTCGGTATTCGCTTTGACCGCATTTTCCGCTTTATCGACTAAAATGCCAGTATTTTCGAGTGCCTATTTCCCTTCGCTGGCTTATGTTAACGCCATTCATCAGGCCAGAGAAATAACCCTCGACTTACACGAATATTTTGTCAAACAAAGCATCCGAACGCGTTCAGAAATACTGAGTGCCAATGGCGTTATCCAACTCAATGTGCCAATTTTACATGCGGAAAGTGGAAAGCAAACCATGCGCGAAGTCAAGATAGATGCTTCAAAAAATTGGCAAACCGAACACTGGCGTGCCATTGAAAGTGCCTACGCAAATGCCCCCTACTTTGAACATTACGCCCACGACCTACTGCGCATTTTTGTAGAAATGCCCACTTATGTCTATGAACTCAATGATCTGATTTTAAATTGGCTCAATGAAGCTTTGGCACTCCAATTGAAAATCAATATGAGCAACTCCTACACGGGGCAAACAAGTACTGAAAAAAAAGAATGGCTGGGGAGAACCGCTCTTGTCACAACGAAATACCAACAAGTGTTCGGCTACAAAACACCTTTTGTAGAAAACCTTTCCATTTTGGACGGACTAATGAACGAGGGGCCCTTGATCAGGATGCGCTTTTTGCCAAGGCAGGCGCATGATCACGGGATGTAGGGTACTGGCGTCTGTAGCGAGTAAGTCACCGGACGCCGTAAAGTGAATGAGCTTTGGAGCAGAGATGCCTTCTGGTAGCTGATGACGAGAAAGGAGATCTCCGTGCTGATCTAGGATAACGACTTCGCCAGTAGACGACAACAAATATAATTCATTGGACTGCGGCTGGATAGCGAAAGAGATGGGCTCAAACAACAATTCTTTGCTATCAAAAGCAAATAATGGCACTTGGCTCAGTTGGCGCTTGGTGGTATGGAAGGTCTGACAAACGAAACGACGCTCGCCGTTTTCTAGCAAAGAACTATTGAGTACTAGAATGCGCTTGAGGTTGGGGTGATAACAAAGTAATTGCTTTGAACCGTCTTCGTTTTGTAAAGGGTATGATTCGGAAGTAGCTTCATCAAATGGCGCATTTAGAAAATGAAGGTCTTGTGCTTCGTCGAGGTACACGAGTGTAGAGTCAAAGCCGGCTATTTGTGTGATTTTAAGATCACTTGTAGACTCAAATAAAGGCGCAAATGCATTTAGCGTGTTGTCATAGCGCACAATGTGCAGAGAATCTTGACTAACGGCAAATGAGTGCAGGGAATCTAGTGTGGTGAGGGCCGTAAAGGGCTGTAAACCCATTGGCAAATATTGGGCAGAAACTGGATGCTCGAAGTCAATGGCGCCCAACTCTTTTTGCACACCGGCGGCCACTTGCTCATAGTAGTTTTGAATGCCTTGGCGCTGAATAGAGCGCGCGGCAATAAACGAGATGGTCGCGAGAACGAAAGAAAAGAAATATTGCGTTCGGGTCATTACCTAACAAATTTAGATGAAAAACAAACACAACTACAAAAAAAGAACAAGAAAAAGGCCCTATTTTTGTTGGAACAATTATTGTTAGCACTTTGATTATGAAATATTTTAGCCTCCTTCTCTTCGTCATTATCTTTCCTCAACTGCTCCCGGCTCAAATTAGCTATGGCGGAGGCTTGAACCTGACCAGCTTTTTAAATACGCAAAGTGTACAAAATCAAAGCTTGTCGATGCCCGGCATACACGGCCATCTCGAAATTCCACGCAGTGGTGATGTCACGCTCTATGGCAGATTCAGTTATGCTTTCCCGAAGGCGAATTACGACACCTTGACAAGTTACGTAACATCTGTGAGTCAGAACACGAGCATTCCCTATATCTTAGCAGTCAACAGCCGCTACAAAACCAGTTATTTCACCATTGAAGGCGGCAATCGTTATTATATTGGCAATGACTACGACAATGGTTTTGCTGGTTACGGTGGCTCAGGTTTGGTCATCGGAATTGGAAAGGTCCGCAAAGATTATGAAGATAAAGATGTAACAGGCGAATACAATTGGGCCTTAACCCATCAGGTGGATCCGAGTGAAATTCTCGAAGGTCGTTTGTTTACTTTAGGAGGCTACTTGCAGGGCGGAGTCAAATACACTATTCCGGCAATAGGAACTATTTATAGTGATGTTACGCTCAATTACCTCTTACTCGCCAACGCAAACAACAATACGGCTGCTTCTACTGAATACCTTTCTCCGTTGTTCTTCAATTTTGCAATAGGCTTCAAAAAAGACCTCTATTGATTTTCAAGTAAAAGCACGATCTCATCGAGCACACCATCTATAGCTTGAGTTGCGTTAATCGTCAGATGCGCATTGCGATAAATTGCTTCTCGCTCCGCTTTCAAGCGCGTGAAGGCTGCTAAATCTTGTAGTTTAGGCCGCTGGACGTCACCTTGAATTCTCTGAAACAAAAGCTCTGGCTTTGCGTCGAGGTAAATCACGGTTCCTTTGGCGAGCAGCAGCTTCATTTGATCTTGAAAACAAGGCAAACCACCACCACATGCCACTACGCAGGCCTTACTGGGCAAATGTTGCAACAAATGTTGCTCCCTTGCCCTAAAATAAGCTTCTCCTTCTTGCTCAAAAATTTGACGAACAGACCGCCCCTCTTCTTTTTCAATGTACTCATCTGTATCGATAAACGGCAGTGACAACAACGCGGCAAGTCGGGCGCCAATAGTCGATTTACCACTACCCATCATGCCAACTAAAAAGACTGTTTTGTTCAATATCATTAGACCATTGGCAATCAATCTATTGCCCTTTAACCTTTAATTTTTATCAAATTTACCACATATTTCCTTGCTGCATCCAAACAATAGTTGTATATTTGCACCCTCAAAAAGGCAGATCCTGTAGCTCAGCTGGTAGAGCAATACACTTTTAATGTATGGGCCCTGGGTTCGAATCCCAGCGGGATCACAAGAAAAAAACCTTCAAACGATTGATAATCAAAAGTTTGAAGGTTTTTTCTTTTTAAGGTGTAAAACAATAGTGTGAAACAATTACTCTTTGAATACACTTTGAAATCAAACAGATACTATTTGATTTCAAACTGAATCAAACCGATTCAAACCAATCAACATCTATTCAGAACTACTTAAATCGTTACTAAACTGATTTAAGATTGATTTAATCTTCGTTAAAGTGTTAATGTGAAGTCCAGTTAGTTTTGATACTTCCGTGTTCTTAAATCCCTTCTTAATGTATTCTACGGCTTTTTTATTCTTGTCTTTATTCAAGAAAGAAAGTAAATCTTCTTTACTCCCTAACTTTCTCCCTTGATAGACATTACCTTTCAGCTTGGCTATACGGATTCCCTCTAACTGGCGTTCTTTAATCTGATTACGCTCCATTTCTCCTACAATACCCAGTATTGATATAATCATCTTTGAAATAGCATTTTCTTTTCCATTCTCATCTAATGTTCTTAATCCTTGTGATACAAAGTAAATAGTGATGCCTTTTTGATTGAAGTAATGAATAGTATTCATTATATCTCTTAAATCCCTTCCTAATCTATCTATTTGCCATACAGACAAAGAATCAATCAAATTATTATCAACTAACTTCTTTATCTCTATACCACCAGTTCTTTCAAAGAATGAAATGGCACCAGAACATTTATCTTCTACTACTAAATCAAATTCAGATTCATTCACACGCTGACGATCAGTTCGTTGTTCCAAAGTGGAACAGCGAACATACAGGATTTTCTTTTTGTTATTCATATAATTCACAATTTTAGGATAGTGCTATCAACACTTCAAAATTATGAATTAAAACACAAAAAACCGCATGAATATGCGGTTTTCTTTAAATTTTAAATTCACAATTTGGACTACACTCTAAAAGTGTGAAACTAAACCTCATCAACTAATCTGTTTTGATAAGTAATCAATTAATTGTTCTACTTGTTCTTTACATAGCCAAATACTCTCGTCTAATACTTCAATCTCAATTTCACCATCTTTATCAAGTCCATAAACTTTAATTGTTTTGTTTCTTGTTTCAAGTTCAAGTTCAATCTTTCGTTTTTCATCCAAAATCATAATTCAATACATTTAATTTATATTCCTGATTTTCGTCTATTATCCTCTCTACATAACATTTGACAATTATCCGATGAGGTTTTACCTCCAGCATGCCATGGTGTAATATGGTCCGCTTCCATTTCATTAAGTTCAAACTTATCTTTACAAACTACACAAACACCATTTTGTCTTTCATAGGATTCTCTTTTCTGATTATCTGTAAATGTTCTGATATTTAAGTGCTTTTCTTTACCAGTTAAAACAAATTCATAAATACCTTTTTTGTTTGTAACATCATCATCCATCATCAAGGTAGAAATTTGTTCTTCTATTTTTTTACTATCCAATTTTTTATGATGATGTTTATTATATAGTTCGCCCCACTGGACTCCTTTCATTTCTTTTCTATACTTTGAAAATATTGTCTTTACCCAATTAATCACACTTTGATAATACAACCATAGTTCATTAGCATCAGGATCGTGCTGATGTTGAGCCATATATTTTTTAATTTCATCATTACTTATCCATTTTATAGTGGTTTCTAAGTAATCTTGTCTAATTGGCGAGCCATTTAGATAATCACTTCCTAATCCATAAGCAGCACAACCTGTCTTACTGAAAAATCGTTTAGCATCTGACACCCAAGGACCCGAATAGACGGCATTTCTTAATTCTTGTTCTGTTAATTTTTCACCCGCAATATTGATAGTGCTGAACCACTCTAATTTTTCACTATCCTCACCTTCACACAGATAAATCATTAATTTGTAGTTAAGTATTATTTCTTGTTTGTCTTTTTGAAGATTATGAAAATACTTTCCATCCAAAGCAAATTCACCCTCAACATACTGGCAAATAGAAATAGTTCTTTGTTGTCCATCTATAACTTCAAAACCTCCACCATCACGAACGGCCCAATACATAACATTTAATGGAAAGTTCTTGTTGATTGTATCAATAACCGCTTCTCTTTGTTTGTCTTTGTATATGAACTCTCTTTGATATGGTGGGCGTATATCTAACAAGCCACCATATCCAATTACTCCATCATCTCCTTTATCTTGAAACCCGTTTGTTAATTCACGAACAGATATTTCTTTTAGTTCTATTTTCATTTTTCAACTTTTTTATTCTTAATGAGAAATCTTGTGTAGAGAACTTTCATATATCCATCAACTCCATCAGCAGTATAATAAACACCTTCGGGAATAGTTTTATATAAAATTGTTGAACTCGTATTTGCCTTACTACCATTTGTAATAGTGCCATCAGGATTTATCTGTTTTGGATTGATATATTTCTTTGTAGGAGTAGCATCAAATTCATCACGTCCAGAAGTCATTCCTACAATCTCAAACTGAGCAGGATTGTATTTGTCTAAAAACGTTATTGGAACACCCATCACGCCATCATAATCCTTTGGTATTTCATTAGTTTTACTTACTTCAATAGCATCGTAATTGTCATATTTTGGATACTCCTCTGGATTATAGGTTTTGTAAAGAACTAAATCTTCATGTCGTTTCATTATATCTAAATTAGTAAGCCATACAACACCTGAAACTCTTATCATTCCCTCTTTTCTGTCTGTGGCTGTAGCATAATCTTCATAATGCTCATTAATAAAGTGAGCTGCCCCTCCTTTAAATCCAGTGCCTAACCAAATTTTGTTGTCAATAAAAAGACGAAAGATTTCTTTGTATTTAGTAGCGTTTTGATGTCCAATTATGATAAACTTTTTGTCATACTCTATTAGTTGAGCCACATATTCACGAAATAAAGAAAATGGTGGATTTGAAACAACAATATCAGATTGTTTTAATAATTCAATACTTTCTTGACTTCTAAAATCTCCATCACCTTTTAAGTAATGAATCCCAATTTCTTCTATATCAGGCACGTTGTTGCCGTTCTTATCTCCGTTGTATTCTAACGAGATTGCTTTTTCACTTGAATTTTGACTGAATAAATCAGCACTTTGATTTTTATAACACGTTGTTATTAATTTCTTTAATCCTAACTTCTCAAAGTTAAATGAGAAGTAATGAAAGAAATTACTCACTCTGGGATCATCACAATTACAATAAACTACTTTTCCTTTAAAGTGCTGTTTGTAATGTTTTAATTCTCTCTCTATATCAGAAAGTTGAGTATAAAACTCATCGTTTTTACCCGTCTTTGCTTTGTGTAGATTTTTGTTTTGTGATTTACTCATTCTCTTTATTGATAAAGATAAAATTCATTTAAAAAAATAAGGTAGATGAACTTTGAACCTCATCTACCTTATTTAAGATTGTAAGAAATTAAAGTAAAGCCGATTTTAACGAAGCCATAGCTGACTCTTCGTTTTTTAGTTGCTTTTCTACTAAAAACTTTTTGTAGATTGCTCGTTCTTCAAGAGTTAAATGAACCATATTTAATCCACCATTACTCTTTAAGGGAATGTTTCTCCCGAATACATTTAAACTCCCGTGAGGAAAACTAGTTGCTTGTCTTGCCATGATATATATTTTTTAATATTAACGCTTCAAATGTAGCAAATATCTCTAAAACAACAAACTGATATTTCATTCTGTGGTTTCAATCGGTTTGAATCGGTTTGAATCGGTTTAAATCGGTATTATATTAATATGATATTGATATATGACTGGTGTATATACAAGTATTACTTTTTTTCTTCTTTTGTAAGAACTACTTTGTAATTATAGCAATCATCTTCTAAAAAGTTTTGTTTTAGAAAATAGTTTATTAATTGTTCTTTATCAGGGCGATTAGTAACAGGTATGTTTTTGATGTGTTTAATATTGAATGTAGTATTCAAATAATAATCAAGTGTTTTCGCAGAAAGAGAAGTATTTAGCAATATATGGCTATGAACTCTACAACTCTCTAATTTATCTATTGGTTTATCAATTTTTGATATTGCTTCAGGATATTCAATTACAAAAAGGTAATTAATAAATTCATGAGTGTGTTTATAGTCCTTCCACATTTTATTAAAGAAATGATTTGAGATTAAGAAATTCAAATCTTTGGCGTGCTGGCTATTTGTTTTTGTAATTGTGATGAAATAGAAATCACCTTTGTTTTTTATCATCTGATTGAAAGTGCTTCTCAATTCTAATTGAATCTCATCCAATCTTTTGTAACCCTTTTTCTTTTTAAGTGTAATCATTTAGATATAGTTCAACCAAGACAAAAAGAATTTTTTTGTTAAGGTTGAAGTTGTTTTTTTTTCTCTTTTTATTTCAGAGTAGAGTAACTCATTTCCCAATTATAGTTTTGGCAACTATTTATATTTGCTTTTTAATTTCTCGTATTTGATTTTTAAGTCCAGTATTTCCAATTCTATTTGTCTCGCTTTCTTTTTCCAACTCGTTGATTCCGTTTCTTGATATTCTTGATATTTCTTTTGTCTTTGCTTTTGTAATTCATCTACTTTATTCATTCTCTTTTACTACCTTTTTCAACCCGTTCAAAATACTTTCAATACTATATAAGTGTTTATTCTGAATCTTAATCACTTCATCTGATAGAATGTATTTTCTTGTTAATTGTTGAAATAATGATTTAGAAATAGTTAGTTGTTGTCTTATCATAAAATTGTCTAAATACTTTTTATTTTCTACCATGTAATACATTCTCATTTTCGTCTTTTGTTTTTTGTGTAATAGCGCTTTATTTCTTCTAATAAATCTTCCTTTTCCTTTTTCAATTCCTTTTCAACCTCATCTTGAACCTCATCATCATCTTTACCCTGAAACTCATCTTGAACCTCATCTTCGTCTTGAATAGTTTCTATTGGTAATTCATTTTCATCTTGTTGTTTTTTGATTTCCTCTTTGTCAATAAAATCTTCAAACACTTTCAAATACTTCATTTTAATTTTCACCTTGTATAATTGTTTTTTTGTGTAGTGGATTTATCCAATACATATCGTATATATTATACTTTTTTTCTCCCTTTTTTGATGAGGTGGTTTTTTATGGTTACATAAAATCAAATTGTGATGAAAGTTCATCACTTACTTTTTCTACACGATCCTTATTGAACTCATTAACATAGTTTTCAGTTGCTGAAAGTCGCCTGTGTCCTATTAGTTTAGAGATTGAGTAAATATCCCTATCAGTATTTTCAATCAGTAGGTTTGTATATGTATGTCTGGGTAAATGTGAAGTAAAAAGAACATCAATTTCACAACGCTCTTGAAGTTTTTTTAGTTGTTTGTTGTAGATGGTTGTTTTTGATGAAATCTGATTGTATTGAAATTTTGTTAGTGTTGTTTCACTATTAAATAAAACATCTTTAAAGTTTTTCTCATCAAGTAATCCGAACATAAATTCACCAGAGTGTTTTCTGGCGTGTGAAGTGATTTCAATATGAATTTTCATAGTGACAGCAGTTCTGATTTTATCCAATACCATTTTCCAATATTCAATCTTTTCAATTGATTCTTTGTCGCCTTTAATGAACTTACTCATTAACTCCCTTGATAGTTTATCGTAATATGATTTAACTTCATTAAAACTCATCTTTGGTGTGTTTTCATCATTTGTAAGTGAATACTTTTCCTCCATTATTGCTTTACAACGATGAGGTAGAAAATCTTTCAATATCAATAACACAATTTCATTAAGGCGAATAAAATGTGGCTTCTTTGTTTTTAATTGAACGAACTGAATATCACCATCTACAATATTGCCCCATTTCAGAGTAAGTAAATCTCCAATTCTTAACCCTTGTGCGAAAATTTGAAATAAAAACAAATTCTTTATCTTAAATAGAACTTCATTTTCATCAAATTCAGTATTCATGATGATTTCTATATCTTTCTTTTCAAGTTTTTTCTTTTGAACTGGCATTCTTTTGTTTTCAAACATTATGAAAGGATTCATCGTTGGTATGAATACATTCATCTTGATACTTGTATTGAAAATTCTTCCAAATACAGATACATATTTTTTAGTTGTGTTTGGTGCGATGTCTTTACTTAAAATATAAGTTTCAAAATCTGTAACAAACTCAATATCAATATCAGAAAAAAGTAAATCTACTTTACCTTTTGATTTCACAAACCCTTCAATATGCTTCAAGCAAGTTTGACTATTTTTAGAAGTTCCTATTTTCTTTCTTGAAATCAAATGATTGATTTGATTTCTGAAAAACACTAAAAATGAATGTCTATCATTCAGTTTTAACTCCTGAATAGATTCAGTTCTTAAAAACACTTTCTTTAACTCCTCAATCTTTTGATTGATTCTTATGTTAATCATTTCTGATTGAGGATGCTTCGCTTTTACTTCACAACGCTTGTGGTTCCAGTAATCTTCATTTATTGTTTCTTGAATTGAAAAATACTTGGATTTACGATTCTCTGTTACTCTTATATTAATAATTCCTTCTTTGTTTTTAGAAAACTTCTTTTTCAAACAAGGAGTAAAAGTTGTTGTATTGTTTTTCATAAAACAAAAGTAGTGTAAAACAAAGTGTAAAACAATTCTTTCATTTTTTTAATAAATCAAAACTTAACTAACTGAATATCAATTAACTTAATTTATATTAGAGTCCCAGCGGGATCACTCTGATAAAAGCACCTCCTGTAGGTGCTTTTTTTTATGGAATAAATTTCCGAAGGAAATAATTGAATGAAGGTCAAAACAAATGAAGCT
>Ga0208439_1000615_pt1 | contig 11392 bp, 13 predicted proteins | sample ColrivemetaGS703_FD_187621 | JGI IMG/M metagenome (GOLD analysis project Ga0208439, IMG submission 187621) | Estuarine microbial communities from the Columbia River estuary - Freshwater metaG S.703 (SPAdes) (version 2) | ecosystem: Environmental > Aquatic > Marine > Intertidal zone > Estuary ...
TGTTCTTATTGACAGTGAAAACGCACTAGACGAGGCATGGCTTAAGGCACTAAACGTAGACACTGATGACAGCAAGCTACTAAAACTTAACCTTGCTATGATTGATGATGTTGCAAAGGTTGTTAGCGACTTCATGAAAGACTACAAAGCTGAATACGCAGACAAAGACAAAGACGAACGTCCTAAAATTTTGTTTGTAGTAGACAGCCTAGGCATGTTGCTGACACCTACAGACGTTGATCAGTTTCAAAAGGGTGATATGAAGGGCGACATGGGCCGCAAACCCAAGGCACTTACATCGCTTGTTCGTAATACTGTAAACATGTTAGGCGAATACAATGTAGGTTTTGTTGCAACTAACCATACGTATGCAAGTCAAGACATGTTTGATCCAGATGATAAAATCTCAGGTGGACAAGGCTTTATCTATGCATCAAGTATTGTATTAGCAATGCGTAAACTAAAGCTAAAAACAGACTCGGATGGCAACAAAACATCACAAGTTCACGGCATTCGTGCAGCGTGTAAAGTAATGAAAACACGTTATGCGAAACCATTTGAAAGTGTGCAAGTTGAAATTCCGTATGAAACTGGTATGAGCCCATACAGCGGACTAGTTGATTTCTTTGAAGCAAAAGGTGTGCTAACAAAAACTGGTAATAGGCTACAGTACATTAGTCCAGTTACTGGTGAAGTTATTGTTAAATTCCGCAAAGCATGGGAAAAGAACGAGGACGACCATTTGGACCTTATCATGGCTGAATGGGATCAACTGCCAGACGAGATTAAGGATTCTGGCGGTTCACTGGAACAAGAAGAAATTGACTCAATTGTGGAGAATTCTAATGAAGCTGAATGACACTGATCTAGAAGCATTGATTTCAATCTATAGTGCAGCAAAACCACTTATTCCTGAAAAGGAACGTCTACACTGGGCGGAAGTGTTTCTTGACAGACTTGACGACTATGGCATTGACCTTCGTGCAAACAGCGAAGAAATTGTTGATGCATGTAATTATCTTGACAAAGCACTTGATATGCTGTTAAGTGAACATGATGAAGAATCATGGGAAGCAGCAGACGAAGAAGATTGGGATTAAATGAGTTCATGGTATCGTAAAGTTACTGCTAACATGGGGGAGATCGTTAACGCGATCTCCTACTTTGAACAGCAACTAGCTGAAGCAAAATTTGAATGTTCAATGAAGGGCAACCTTGAAAAACAAAGTCGTGATATGCCTGGTATTGTTGAACATCGTTTCAATCAGTTGCAGGAAGTAGAAGCGATACTTGAACATTTAAACACTGAAATGCGTAAACTTCGCAGTCAGAAGTTTCGTAAATTTTTAGAAGCATACAACAAAGCACTTAGTAGCCGTGACGCAGAACGTTATGTAGACGGTGAACAAGAGGTTGTTGATATGCAGTATTTGATTAACGATTTTAGCCTTGTGCGTAACAAGTTTATTGGACTTATTAAAGCACTAGAAGCCAAGCAGTTTCAAATCAATAATATTGTAAAACTACGTGCTGCTGGATTGGAAGATATCAGTTTGTAACCTTTGTGACATTTGGTTACCCCCAACTGCCTCCTACGGGAGGCATTTTTTTCTTGACAATGCGATCTAGTTATAGCATAATGAGAGTATGATTAGGACAGGACCTGTCACAGGGGCCAATATAGGACATATAGAGATGACTAAACAAGAACTACTAAACGCTGTTGCTGAATACAATCCCGTTCAAACACTGGCACTAGCTCTTGCCGTTTACGAACAATTTGGTTTTGTTCGCAGCGGTGAGGGTTATAATGTGTATGACCAGGAAGGTAAATTTAGCCACGTAGTAAAAGACACTAAGACGCAAGTCATGGATATGATGCGCAATGGTGTTGTGCCGCATACCACTTATGTAGCTGAAGCAGAAGCTATCAAAGATAAGTTTGAAGCCAAGTTTATGATGAAGAAATTTGGCAATGGACTCACTGATTTTGAGAATAGCGTAGCAAAGGCATTTGCTGCTGGCAACAGTCTTACCAGCTTCCAAGTTGCCATTATTGCCAGTATCCCCAACATGAACAAGATTGACGAAAAGCGCAAGACGGTGGAAAATCGTATTGAGGAAGTACGGTTTACGAGCGAGCATTTTGGTGAAATGCGGCATCGTTACGATTTGGAAGTAGAAGTGCTGGACTGCAAATATATCCAGAATAGTGGGGTGTACATGATTACTGCTATTCATGCCAACAAAGATATTATTAAGTTCTGGTGGAGAGATCAGCCTGACATCAGTGATATTATTGAGGGCAAAACCATCCGTATACGCGGCACAGTTAACCGCCACGAACTAGGCAAGTATACTCTGGCCAAAGAAACTATGTTTAATCGTGTAAAAATTCTCCTTTAATTGAAAAAAGTTGTTGACAACCAAGACACTTTACTGTATCGTGTAAGAGTAAGTTAATAGAGAACATAGGAAAACGAGATGGCTAAGATGGCTTTCAAAACTGAACGTAAGACCCGCACCCCCCGCAAAACTGTCGCTACCAAAGTTATGGAAGTGGATAACACTGTCGTAGAGTCCACTGACACTGATGCAGAAATCGTAGAACGTCTGCGTGAACGGTTTGAGATCTTGGACACTATGACGCAGATGACTATTGACGGCGTTGTTAAGGGTATGGTTGTTACTGGCCCTCCGGGCGTAGGCAAGAGCTTTGGTGTAGAAGCGGTACTGGAAAAGAACAGCATTTTTGACAAACTCGCCGGCAACCGTCTCAAGTTTGGTGTTGAGAAAGGTGCTGCAAGTGCTATTGGTTTGTATAAGTTGCTTTACAACTATGCAGACCGCGGACACGTGCTAGTGCTTGACGACTGTGATAGTGTGCTTTACGATGAGACTTCACTGAACTTGCTCAAGGCTGCACTTGATAGCAGCAAGAAGCGCCGCATTAGCTGGAACACTGACAGCGCCTTGTTGCGTCGTGAAGGTATCCCTGATAGCTTCGAATTTAAAGGTGCTGTAATCTTTATTACCAACCTTAAGTTTGACAAGGTGCGTGGTAAGATCAAAGATCACTTGGATGCTATTATGTCACGCTGCCACTATCTGGACCTGACTATGGACACGCCGCGTGAAAAGATCCTGCGCTGCCGCCAGATTGTTGCAGATGGTATGCTCAACGAGTATGACTTTACTAAAGAGCAGGAAACTGAGATTGTGGACTTTATCTCTAACAACCAGCACCGTATGCGTGAAGTTAGCCTGCGTATGGTTACCAAGGTTGCTGACCTGCGTAAGAGCATGAGCGACAAGTGGGAGCGTATGGCAGAATGCACTTGCATGGTGCGCCGCTAAAACTACAAGTTACCCCCTGACTGGGCCCCCCGAAAGGGGGTCTTTTTTTACTTTATAAATCTTCTTGACAAATCACAACTAAAAGTATATATTAAAAACATGAACTGTAATATTATTATCAAAGACGAAGTTAATTGCAAGATCGAAGGACTTGATCTCGACACACGCAAAAAGTGTGAAAAAGAGTTAAAGTTTTTCCTACCACACGCCTACCACACGCCAGCATATAAACTGGGTCGTTGGGATGGAACTATGAGTTTCTTCACAGTTGGCGGGGTCACTTATGTTAACTTGCTGGGCCGCGTTCTGCCTATTATCATGAATGCAGGTTATACTCCAATTATTGAAGACCACCGCACACATCATAACCTACAGCTTGAGGTCGTTGACGAGACAACATTTCAACACAAAGTATGGCCCAAAGGACACCCTGTTGAAGGACAGTCAGTCACACTGCGCGATTACCAGATTGAAGTAGTAAACAAATTCTTGGAAACACCACAATGTTTGCAAGAGATTGCTACTGGTGCTGGCAAGACACTTATTACCGCTGCACTTAGTAACAGTGTAGAACAATATGGTCGCAGCGTTGTCATTGTTCCAAATAAAGACCTAGTTAAACAAACATACGCTGATTACGTTAACCTGGGCCTTGACGTCGGTGTTTACTTTGGTGATAAAAAGGAAGTAGGCAAAACACATACCATTTGCACATGGCAAAGTTTGAACAGCATTAAGAAGCGATTCCGTGAAGGTGAGACTGATTTTGGATTGCAAGAGTTTATTGAAGACGTAGTATGTGTTATCGTAGACGAAGTACACCAAGCCAAAGCAGATGTGCTTAAAGAAATGCTTACTAAGGATTTCGCACATATTCCGCTACGTTGGGGACTCACCGGCACTATCCCTAAAGCACCACATGAGTTTGTAGCACTACAGGCTAGTCTAGGCGAAGTTGTAAATCAACTAGCAGCAAGCACACTACAGGAGATGGGCGTATTAAGTAATTGTCACGTTAATATCGTGCAACTTAATGAAACAGCAATATATCCTAACTATCAAAGCGAACTAACATACCTCACCACAAACAAGCAACGCATGGATTACATCAGTAATCTCATACTAAATATTGCTGAGTCAGGCAACACTCTTATTCTAGTAGATCGTATTAAGAGTGGCGAGATACTTGTTGAGAATATTCCAGGTGCCAAGTTTGTACATGGCATAACCAAAGACAGGAAAACAACTTATGACGAAATTAATGAAAGCGACAATAGCATTACTGTTGCAACCTATGGTGTTGCTGCCGTGGGCATTAACATTCCTCGTATCTTTAACTTGGTTCTACTTGAGCCTGGCAAAAGTTTTGTTCGTGTAATTCAAAGTATTGGACGCGGTGTACGAAAGGCCGCAGACAAAGACCACGTGGAAATTTGGGACGTGGCAAGTACCGCCAAATATAGCAAGAAACATTTGACGGAACGTAAAAAGTTTTATAAGGATGCGAACTATCCTTTCACAGTAGAAAAAGTTGATTATAAATGAGAATATTAACTGTTGAAAATACAACATATGAATTGGATGACATTCCTGAAACAGTAGACGATTTACGATATGGGGTGTTAGACTACACAAACCCTAAAAATGTGGATTATTTCTTTATTCCACTTATTTTCCTAGAAAGTTTCTACAGCCCTGCCGCTGTACTCAGAGTAGGAGAATATACAGTCAATATTCCACTGGATTGGAGCATTGTTATCTGTGATCCTGAGGTTGGTGATCCTGAAGTAGTCAGCTTAATGAGTTTAAATGATCGTGGATTTAATGCGTTTGCGATGAATCCAATTAATGGATTTAGCCCAAATTATCTTGACGTAGCCATTACAAACATTTATACTGATATTAAGTGGCATGCCCCTAAGCTAAAATTTGGACACTTGCTGTGTGTGCCGCTATCTGATAAGCCAGAATCACCCTGCATAATGATTGTAAAAGAAGCCAACAAGATTCCAGAAGTATTAGACATAAACGATATTTGGTAATATGGGAACAACTATTAAAGAAGAAATGGCAGCGATTGATACCAAGAATAGGTCTTGGTGGGATTCGCTAACCGACGAAGAACGCAAAGGACTTAGCCCGTGGGTCCTTATGCGATATGTTAGTAGTGTTAAAAGTGGAATTAAAGACTTTGAAGAACACTATTTAGAGATGACCAATGAATTGGTCAATACACATTTCAACACATTACGCCATCACCCGCAACTACAGTTTCAACTGATGCAAGCACTTGGGCTAGGCAAGACCCAGTTTCATCAATGGATTGCACCAGGTAAACGTGGTACTGAAAACCGGGTATTTAAGTTTTTTGCAGATATGTATCCTGGTATGAACGACGAGGAAATTGAAATTCTTATGTCACAGTACACTGAAGAAGAAATTGTAGATCTGCTAGAAGAAACCGGTATGAAGAAAAAGGACATTAAAAAATTACTGAAATGAAACACGCATATGTTCGAAGCGAAGAAGGGCTACAAACGGGTACAATGGGCTGGATATTGCAGCAAAGTCCTAGCTATAAAAGCAATTACTTTAAATTTAGATGGGGATATTCCAAAGAACATAAGCGTTGGATGAAACAACGGCACGTAGACCCATGGGACAATCATAGTTTGAATCCAAACCATTGGAGCCATGCTTATATTGAAAGCATAGAAAATATCAATGAAAATTATGAGTGGATAGATAGTTTTGTAGACACTTTTAAAGAAAGAACTGTGTTTGGATTAAGCTATGGTGGATGGACAAAGTCGCTGCCGTGGGATAATAAAAATGTTGATCTGATATGTGTTGAATCAAACGATAAAACAGTAGAGTTGTTTATAGATACATATCTTAAAAGGACAATGACCCCAGAAGAAGTAGAAGAATCACTCAATATGCATATACATGATCATCATCAAGACGATGAAGATTATAGGAAACACATTTATAATATAGTGGGCGAAAAGGCAATAAGATACGCCCAAGATAATCAACAAATAGAATTTTGGCAATTACAATATTGTTTTCATCATGGCGGTGATAGGCTACTAGAAAAAGACGAAATTGACATAATGAAAAAAAAGTATTACAATGCCATTATGGAAGCACAATCTTTTACTACACTGAATCATGATAGAATAAAATATTATGATATTTTTAATTTAGACTTAAAGAAAATATCAGAAGACCTCAACATAGAGTATGTTGATAAGATGCAACAGGAATACAACGTTTTCATTGATTTTAGCGACATGGTTTTTAATGACAGACAGTTTTAAATGTGAATACTGTAAGAAGGGTTTCAAAAAAGAAAGCACTCTTGCAGTACATATGTGTGAACCCAAGCGTAGATATATGCAGCGTGACGATAAAGATGTCCAATTGGGCTTCCGTGCGTATCAGCTTTTTTATCGTATTGGTACAAACAGTAAAAAAGATAAAGGCTATGATGATTTTGCTGGTAGCACATACTACAGTGCATTTGTAAAATTTGGGCAATATTGCATTGATGTAAAAATTGATGATGTGCCAGGGTATACTACATGGCTATTACAGAATGGCATCAAGCTAGATAAATGGACCAGTGATAAAAACTTTACGGCCTGGATTAAAGAGCGTCTAAAGACAGAGAGTGTTGACCGTGCTGTAGAGCGTACTATACTGCATATGCAAGCGTGGGCAGAGAAAGATTATGGTAGACACTGGGCAGACTACTTTAAAAATGGGTCCACAAACATGATCGTTTTTGATATTTGTGCGGGTCGTGTTAGTCCATGGGTATTATATGCAACAACTGATGCACAGGATATGATGGATAGGCTTAATGCAGAACAAGCAAAGATGATTGTGGACTATGCAGATCCGCAGTATTGGCAAGTAAGAATGTTTCGCAATAAAGACGATGTAAATTGGGTACGAAGTATTTTTGAAAAGGCAACTCTATGATAGTAAACACAGATATTGACATTGACGTAGCAGATCGCAACAAGTTATTGCGACTTATCAAAAATACTCCTGCGATGATGAACACTAAAGGACGCAAGCAGCGGCACAATACAGGAGTATACTTTCATGAAGTACCAACTGATCCCTTCACTGGATTGGCAACAGTGGATTATACTGAAGCTGAACAACTTGGGTTCTTTAAGATTGACATTCTAAACGTAAACATATACGAAAGTATTAAAGATCCAACAGAACTAGACGAACTATTGTCTATGGAACCCATGTGGGAATTACTTGAGCATCGAGAAGTAGTTGAAAAATTATTCCATATTCACAGCCATTATGACATTGTAAAGCGCATGCGTCCGCGCAGTGTTGAACAATTGGCAGCAGTACTCGCAGTTATTCGTCCAGCAAAAAGATATTTACTGGGCAAAGATTGGGATACAGTTAATAGGGAAGTATGGGTGCGACCAGAGGGTGATGAATATTTCTTTAAGAAAGCACACGCGGTCAGCTATGCAGTTGCTATTGTAGTGCAACTAAATCAATTAGTTAAAAATTCTTTTTCATCAAATTAATACTGCGTCGTTTGATACGTTTGGTAATACAGTCCTGCAACCGCACTTCAGGACCTGCTACTATTTCCATTTGCTTTACTGTAAAACTCTGACAAGTGTAACCAAATGGCCAACGATTTAGTAGTGCGATATTGATGGGAAGTTTTCTATTTGTTTCCCACCACCATTCTTCTCCAAGTGTTAAGAACATTCGCTTGTCTTCAATTGATTGTATGCGTTCATACATATACATACTGGCAATCTGAGTATCTATATTTTGCATAATGCCCAGATACTCATTGCCCGCATAATTGATCACGGTTAAAAATGGATATTCCTCAAGAAGATCTTTATATTTGTTGTGCATGTTACATCTATTTAGCACACCTATTTTTAGTTAAAAACACATAAATACTAATAACAACTGGGATAAAAATATGAGTAATTACAGCACAAGTTATAATATCAATCAAGCAGGTGACTTATACACCATACAAGACCATGACGTAGCTGCTGGCCTTGGACAATATAACTCAACACGAGGCACGACAGTTAATTCACCAACAAACTATCGCAAGATGAAGTTATATCGTGGATTTGATAACCAGTTGTTTTTCTTTATTAAGAATCAAGATCGTAAGCCAATACAGCTTAATAACATGTCAATTAATGCAAGTTTGATTTATCGTGAAACAGGGGTGTCTATTGTTAACAAGCGTTGCCAGATCACAGATTATGAACTAGGAAGTATTAAACTTGTAATTACAGCAAATGATCTATCAAATGCAGACGTTGGACTATGTGATCTGGTACTTTCATATACAAATGAGTTTGGCTTAGTTATGCCACTATACACTGACTTAAACATGCGCCCTAACTTTGCGGCAGAGATCAGTGATGACGCAGGATATATTCCTCTAACAACGCAAGTCATTACAACATTCGTTAACGGAACAGGTTTTGATTATAGTAGCATTATTACAGGCCCTGCATACTACGGAAAAGGCAATGGTATGATTACAGTTGGTGTATATGCTACAAACTACACTGGTGCGTTTTATCTGCAAGGCACAACAAGTGACTACCCTGCAGAAAGTGACTGGTTTGATATTGAATTAGGCGCACAATACTACTATCACAGTTTTGATGATTTTACTGGTATAGAACCATTTACAATCCAATCCAACTTAAAATTTTTAAGAGCAAAAATAGACAATACAGGCACAGGAACAGTTGACAAAATAGTCGTTCGCGTATAATATAACTGTATGGCTCTAATCACTGATTACGTACGATCTATAATTCCACTTGACTGGAAAACGACACCAAGCGGCTGGTCGCATGGCAATTGTCCTATGTGCATTGTCAATGGTGAAAGTCGTCCTGACACCAAGGGACGTGGCGGGTTCCGTTTTGAGGACGAAAAGTTTCAGTACAATTGTTTTAATTGTGGATACGCTACTGGGTGGGCGCCTGGCAAGCGTATGAGTTTTCGCCTTAAAAAACTGTTACAGCAGTTCGGCGCAGATGAAAGTGACGTGCAGAGACTACAGTTAGAGCTAATTCGTGAAGATGAAATGGCGGCAATCCTATATAGGCAACAACGCCGTGATGCTCCTGTGGTTATTGATTGGCCTGAATTAGAACTGCCAGAAGGCACCCTTCCTTTTATGGATTATCCTGCGCCAGATAATGACTGGATTGCTGCCGCAGAATATCTATTGCAGCGTGGGTTTGATATAACTGATGAACGTTTCTTATACAGTCCTGCTAAACTACCAGCACGTATGAACAAGCGTTTTATTGTCAAGTTCACATATCAGGGACGAACAGTGGGCTACACGGCACGTTGGGCAGGAACACCGCCAAAAGATATAACAAAATACTATTTAAAACAGCCGCCAAAGAATTTTGTATATGGTTTAGACCGTCAAACAGCAGATAAATCAGTAGTAATAGTAACTGAAGGTCCGCTTGATGCTATCGTAACTGATGGTGTTGCTGTTGGTGGTAATAGCATGAATATAGAGCAAGGCAACATTATTGACAGTTTAAACAAACGTGTTATATTGTTACCAGATAGAGACAAAGCAGGCTTGAAGTTAGTAGAAGCAGCGATTGAGCGCGGCTGGCATGTTAGTTTTCCTGAATGGGAAGATTGTAAAGATGCTGGAGATGCACAAATAAAATATGGAAGACTATTCACTGTTAAGAGTATACTTGACAGTGCAATAACTAACCCTACTAAGATTAGGGTATTGGCGCAGAGGTATTGTAGGTGAGCGAAACAAAAGAATATACATTAGAACTACAAAAACTATTCCTAGAATTTTTAGCACAGGACAAGGATTTGTTCGTGCGTGTTAATGGTATTCTAAGTCCAGAATATTTTGATCGCAGCCTACGTAAAACTGTTAGTTTTGTAAAAGAACACGCAGAGGGGTATGGTGCGCTACCTACTCACGAACAGATTTTAGCACTAACTGGGCTTGAATTACGTGGACTAGGAGACGGTGTTGATCAGCGACATAAAGACTGGTTTGTAGACGAATTTGAGCAGTTCTGCAAACACAAAGCACTTGAAGCAGCAATCTTAAGAAGTGCTGACTTGCTAGAAAAAGGCGAGTTTGGTGCAGTAGAAAAACTAGTTAAAGATGCAGTGCAGCTTGGGCTTGCAAAGCACATGGGTACAGACTACTGGGCAAGTCCAGCAGATCGTATTGAGACAGTGCGCAATAATCGTGGCGGTATTAGTACTGGGTGGAAAGCTATTGACTCTAAACTATACGGCGGATTCAACAAAGGCGAACTAAACATTTTTGCAGCGGCGTCAGGCGGCGGTAAAAGTCTATTCCTGCAAAACTTGGCACTTAACTGGGCGATTGCTGGTTACAACGTGCTATACATTAGTTTGGAACTTAGTGAAGAACTATGTAGTATGCGTCTTGACAGTATGCTTACTGGTTATAATACAAAAGACGTATTCCGTAATGTAGAAGATGTTGATTTAAAAGTGCGTATGACTGGTAAGAAAGCAGGGCGACTACAGATTGTACAGCTTCCAAACGGTATTACAGTAAATGACTTGACAAGCTATATGCGCGAATATGAAGTTAAGACTGGCGTCAAAGTAGATGCGATGCTACTTGACTATTTGGACTTGATGATGCCAGCACAACGCAAAGTACCGCCAAGCGACTTGTTTATTAAAGATAAATTTGTAAGTGAAGAACTACGCAACTTTGCAGTAGAACATCAGCTATTGTTTGCAACAGCATCGCAGTTGAACCGTGCGGCAGTAGAAGAAATTGAATTTGATCACAGTCACATCAGTGGTGGCTTGAGTAAGATTCAGACAGCAGACAACGTGATTGGTATCTTCACAAGCCAAGCAATGCGTGAGCGTGGACGTTATCAGGTGCAGTTTATGAAAACACGAAGCAGTAGTGGTGTTGGACAAAAGGTTGATCTAGAGTTTGATCGCA
>Ga0208439_1000616_pt1 | contig 11375 bp, 19 predicted proteins | sample ColrivemetaGS703_FD_187621 | JGI IMG/M metagenome (GOLD analysis project Ga0208439, IMG submission 187621) | Estuarine microbial communities from the Columbia River estuary - Freshwater metaG S.703 (SPAdes) (version 2) | ecosystem: Environmental > Aquatic > Marine > Intertidal zone > Estuary ...
AGGAAGTTCATTCTTTTGCGAAATCTTCTGTTCTTCGATCTCTAACTCACCCAACTCTTCTTTGTCATCATCAACTAACATACTTTTTTCCTTTTCCTGCCGTTAATCGGTTGTAGGAGATTCAACTCGGCATAATTGCTTATGAGTTGATTTTGCGTTCAGTTTTTAACTTGTCTAAGTGGCTTTTCTCGAACTTCCCATGCGCTGATGGAAACGCTCCAGACCACCCTTCTAAGCGAAAAGCTGGCGCTGAGAGAATGCGATGAGAATTCTCACCACACTCACACTTTAGACTTGTTGCCTCATAATCAACAAATCTTTCTGTCTTATGCCCGTTTATACAGGCAAATTCATACATTCTTCTCATTTAAGTCCTCAAATGCTCTTTCGCTGACTTGTTTTAAGTTCTTCAGCCAAATAAGGATTGAATACTCACCTTTTCTGAATTGTAGACTTTTTTCATCTGCAATCGTTGCGATATTATTCAAAGGCTCTATCATTTTGTCAATATCTTCCATTAAATCTATCCACCCTTGAGTAGACATCATGTCAAATCGAGCGTCATAATAATTTTGTAGTTCAGTTGTCATACGTCTTCAGCATCCTCAAAACCAACCTGATTCTTTAAATCAGCATATAAACCATCCATCAGATTTCCCTGTGGAGTTGGGCAATAGAAGGCGTGTTGTGCAACTTCCTGTGCGTTTGCTTGCCTTGCATCAGCATTGGCAGACACAGACACTTGATATTGCACTTGATCTTTGTTGCCAAAGATGTTGGTGATACGGGCATAAGCGTCTGTGAAGGGGACGCCTACATTGCTTGTGGGGATAGAGATTTTCAGAGCCATTAGTAAGTCACCTCAGTTGTTTCGATTTGTACTACCCAGCGAATTGTGGTGGCTGCCTGACCTGTAACAGTCACAGCGATACCGCCGCTGGTGGTGTCAGCAGTGACCGCCAAAACCCAAGTAACAGCGCCAACGTCTTGAGCAATAACAGTTGGAGTCACAGCCGCAACCAGAGTTGTGGATGCAGCGTTAGCACCACGCTTGATTACGCCTTCAAACTTCCAGCCTGATGTAGCACCGCCACCAGTGACGTTGGCGATGCAAGTGCCTTGGAATGTGTAGGCGCTGTTGTTGGGTAGGATGACTTGGTTGGTTGTCCCGCCGCCAGAGTTATTGCTTGTCAAAACTGTTGCAGTTGCATCTGTAGTTTGCTTCGCCAGTAAAAGTGTTGCAAGTTGATGTCTACCACCTGATGACGCAATAGGGCCATTACTTGCAGGCGTAACAAAATTTCCAACAATAGACCTTGCTGTGCCGCCAGTGCCGCCAATGACAATGCTGACTGCGCTATCTGCTGTGTTGCTTGAACCACCAATGGCAGCGGCACTACTACCGCTTGCCGTGTTGCTTGACCCACCAACAACAGCAGAACTTGAACCGCTTGAAGTTCCGTTGCCAATACATACAGCACCACTTCCAGATGCAGTAGCGTTCTGGCCTCCCAAACACACTGAATTAGCTCCAGATGCAGTAGCATTTGCTCCAGCAGAAATGGCGTGGTTTGCGGTGGCGCTAGAACTTGAAAGAGCCACTGCTCGGTAGGCGGGTGATGATACGGGCGACTCAGTTAAAGAAAGCCATCCAGTTTCGGCATTACCAGCAACCCCTGCTGAAATTGCATTTTTACAATATACAAGCTCTAAAATTCTTCCTGGAGTTCCGTAATAAATACCAGAGGCAAATTGTGCGGCTGTTCCATCTCTTGCATCGCTTGAATATATGTTTATGCCTTGGCTGTTGCTTCCGTATCTGGCAACAATAAACCTGATAACTTTGCCTTCAGGTGGGGATGTTGGCAAGTAAACTCGTATAGTGTTGGTTCCTGCTCCCGTTCTAAAATACTGAATTGGAGCGCAATCATCTGTTAGCGAAACGGTTCTATCGGCAGAAGTAGATGCTTGTGCAGAAAAGAAATCCCACACCTGAATTGCAGGTGTGTTCTCGGATGCAAAGCCCGTAAACATTAGTAATCCCCACCAATAGCAGTCAGGTGAAAGCCTGCCGCTACTGCTGTACCAAACGTAGCGTACACACGGTAACCCGCCGCCAAGCTAATGTTTAAAGGCAAGATAATGTCAGGTTGTTCTGCTGTTTCAGAAACAGTTGTTGCAGACAAGGTTCGCTCAAGATACAGCGTGTTGTTGGCGGCTGTGGTGGTTACAGAACCGTTGTTGATCCAGATACGGATAACAGTTGCCACGTTAGTGCCAAGCGCCCTGACCTTGATGAAATCAAGCCGTGAGCCTTCCACTGCACCCGCTGTTTCAATCGGGCCGTAGATCGTACCGCTGCTCAGGTCTTTGGTGGTGTTGGCGGTTACGCCAGGAGTTGCCGCATTAGCCGCAGCACCACTTACCCAAGAGTTAGCAGGGATTAGCGGAAAAATAGGGTTTGTATTCTGTGCCATTTACATTGCTCCGATTGACCAAGATTGTAATTTAGGAATAGGGGATGATGAACCACCAGTTGATGCGATAGTGATACCACCTGAAGAATTTGTAATTGTGATATTGCTTCCAGCAGTCAATGTTGAATATGAAAACCCAGTCCCATTACCAATTAACAATTGACCATTAGTCGGAGTTGATGCAAGACTAAAAGCCAATGTGCCACTTGTTGTAATTGGCGATCCACTTACAGACAAAAATGATGGGACTGTTGCCGCCACGCTTGTGACTGTTCCACTACCTCCACCGCCACTAGCATTGATTGTTTGATTTGGGAAAGAACCTGAAATTGTGACGTTTGTTCCAGCAATCAATGATGGAGTTGCTGTGCCTGTACCGCCATTAGCTACAGCCACAACACCTGTGACATTAGATGCTGTTCCTGTAGTGTTTTGGTTTAATGTCGGTACATCAGCAACTTGAATAGCTGACATGACCACATCTGTGCCATTGCCACGCAAGTATTGACCAGAAGTAACAGCACCAGCCAACGCATCCATTGCATTTTGCCGTGTTGTCTCACCTGTACCGCCATTGGCAATTGCTACAGTACCTGTAACATTAGAAGCAGTACCTGTGGTATTTTGATTCCATGTAGGAACAGTTCCAGACAACTGCGAATAAGGCAAACTTAGTGCGCTTAAAGTTGTCAATGTACTGTTGCTAGTAGCCGTGATGTTTGCGGCAGTACCAGTTGTATTTTGATTTAGAGTCGGTATGTCAGAGGCGACAATTGCTCTAAACGTAGGAACACCAGAAGAACCATCAGGAGAAGCAAGTACATAGTTTGCTGTCTTACTTGCATAAGGGTTTAGAGTATCTCCATAACCGCTTGCGAGACTAATAGCTGGTGTTGCACCACCACTAGAATTTACTGGAGATGTCCCTGTTACCGATGTAACTGTTCCATTTCCTTTATTATTAAAAGTTGTCCAATCGGCAGAACTTAAAACACCTCTATTGCTTGCAGAAGCAGTTGGGACATTTAAAGTAATAACTGGTGTTGTAGTTCCATTGGCTACAGTAGAACTTAAATCTGTTCCTGATGTACCTAAAGTAAGCGCACCTACACTTGTAACAGTACCCGCTGAACCAAAGTACGGCAAAGTGTTCCAATTGTCCGTACCATTGCCGACTTTAAGTTTTAAAGTATCAATTTCAACGCCAACTTCACCCTCTGCAAGAATGGGGTTTGTTGAAGTCCAATCAGCCGCATCACCACGCCTGAGTTGTATTTGAATTGCCATTAAATGCCCCCTGCATCAATAGGAGTGACCCCACCATAGATGCTAAATGGATAACCACCATCAAGATTAGCAAATGCTTGCCCGTTTTGTCCAGAAACGCCAGCAGCGCCTTGTGGCCCACGATCGCCCTTCTCTCCAACAACGTCACCAACATTTATTGTCTTACCATCGGAAAAAGTGACAACCAAAGACCCATCAAAGTCTATTTTAGTGCCAACAATGGAGACTCCATCTTCTCCATCCTTACCATCAGCACCATCTTTGCCATTATCACCATTTTTACCATTTTTTCCATCAATCCCACGCTCACCTTGCGAGCCTTGATCACCTTTTTCTCCCTTGTCACCAACAGGGCCTTGTAGTTTCTTTACATCAAGGATATGGTTTTCAAGTTTAGGTAGTTGTTTATCAAGCAGAATTGCCAATGCAGACAACTTTGCATCAGTTGACGCATCTGATAGCAGTATCTGCTTAATATCCATCATTGATTAACAATACTGTTAAGAAAGTTAGTATCTTTTGTTTTTTGCTCATTCTTGTCCATGTTTTGCAATTGAACAACCTTTAACTTGTTCTCAATGTCTTTTTCTTTGAGCATCAATTCTGCAATTTTGACACGTTTGTTGAACTCTTTTTCAGCCAAAACGTCATTATCAGGCAAGTTTTTAGTGGTTGCAGCAAGTGTCTTAGCTTGGACTTCTTGAGGCATTAACTGTGTTTCAGTCAACAATTTAGCAGCTTCCGCACGATTTTGCTCTGCTTGTGTAGTTTGAACAGCAATCTGAGCCTGTGCCGCTTGCATAGCCAACTCAGCCTGTGCTTGTTGCATCTGCTGTGCTTGTGGATCAGGTTTGCTCATCTCATCCAACATCTGAATCAACTCAAATCTGTTAGACAGAGATGAATTAGCCATGATTCCCTTCAGAATGATAGGCAAAACAGGCGTATTCGGGCCAAGAGTCTGCAAAAGCGCAATGAATTGTTGTTGCTCATGCTCTCTAGCGATGATTCCAAGTGCAGCCGTGGGAATAAACTTCATGTCCACAGTAGGGTAACGCTCGGGGTCGAACTGCATATACCGATAAGCGGCTTTGGTGATGAAGGGGATCATAAAATCCTCTTGAAAGTTCACCAAGGTACGCTTGTATTTCTTGATAATCGAGGCTGTAGCCATCGAAATACCACCCTGACCCGCATCCCTAGAGACAGCAGTAATCATTCCCTGAGAGTCAAGTGTTCCTGTTGCCATCAAAAGCATACGCTCAAACTCTTTAGCAGTTGTCAGGTTAGAACCATCAGTATTGCCAAACTTGAACGGGAACAGAATCTCATTGGGATTGCCGTTTGTCAGGATTGCTTTGCCTGGCTTTACTTCAAACTTAGCACCACGAGGAAGGCGAGTAGCATCCATGGCCATCATTGGGCTAGTTGTGAGCGCTAGAGAATCTAAGTGGCTACGCACTTGGGCATCAATAGCCTTTTGTGAGTTGTAAGCCTTCTCAACAGTACCACGACCCAACAAGCGATTAGGAACTGTGTCATCCTGATAAGCAAGAATCGGTCTATCCTTCATCATGTATGGGTTCTTTTCTGCTTTTAGAAGAACACCATCATTGGCAATCACTACAATTGCCTCAACCAGATCGGAATACTCGTCCTGAATAGTGTCATCAGGGAAGAAATCTTCTACTTCACCATCTTCGTTTTCCAACTGTTCTAGGTACTCACGAGGGACTAAGCCATAGTAAGTAAGTAGTTTTACCTTGTCATCTTCGTACTGGGAGACTTCTTGTGTAGGCTCTAAGTCCGTGTCCATTGAGTCAGTACCAACCTTTACCTTGCGGTAGATACCTTCTTCTTGACCTTTAACAATCTTGTGGATAGAGACATACTTCTCAATAGCCACACCCATACAGTCATCAATAGATGTTCCATTAGGGTCGAACAGGAAGTTACGGGGATTAACAGGAACAATCTTGACTGCAATGCGGTCTTGTTCTACTACTCCAATAGCGGCTTGACCTATTTGACCAGGTATTGCTTGAGTAGAAGGAACATAGACTTTCTCTGTTTTGACAACAATCTCACCAATGCCAGTACCATAAATCTCAGCCAACAACTCAATCTGGTCAATAGACTTGCGAATCTTGTCTACTTTAAAGTCTTCCATGAGTTGTGCTTTGATGGCAACAACATCTAAAGGACTACCATTGACATCACGAATATCGTCTTGAATATCAAAGAACTCACCCTGACCAAAGATGGCTTCCATGATCTCGGCATGGCGTGTCTCTACCGCTTGTTGGGTAGCGGGGGTAACGATTCTTGAACGCTCAGAGTCCCTTGTCTTATCTTGGGCATCCCACTCACCATTGAAGATACGCTCGTACTCTAGCCAATCATCAAGACAGTTAACATCTCTCCAATCCCTCCAACGATCACAATGGTTAACAACAAAGTTAACTATTTCCTTGTCTGAGTCACTAGGTTCTTGGAATTCGTTTTGATCCATAATCAGACCTCATAATGATTGTTCTTACGCATATTCTCAATTGCGGGAATAATTTGCAAGTTGTTTGGCACATGAAGTCCACAAACAGTTTTGCCCTGCAATGGGATTATATGGTCAACGTGCCAATTTTGACCACTATCTCTTGACCTCATGGCTGCCACTTGATAATAGCATTGTATTTTTAGGCGGTCAAATTCTGTTAACCAAAGTGGTGTTCTTAGCAATTTTGCACTTTTACGATTCATTTGAAGTTTGGCACGAATAGCTTTATTCTTTTGTCTGTAGTTTTTTAAAGCACGTAAATGTGTTTGCCTTGTTTCACCAGCAGATCGCCTTTTTCTCGCAGATGCGTTAACTTTATCTTTGTGTTCAGAGTCATATTGCCTATCTCTTAAGCATTTGCATTTTTTGCAATATCCTTGCAATCCATCTCTACGACTCTTATTTTTGAAAAACGAGTCCACCGATAAAGTTTCTTTGCATTTTGAGCAAAACTTTTTGTCAGACCCCTGAAACAACATCAACTGGTTCCCATTCGTCATCATTATCTTCTTGAAAATAACTTGTTACGGCAAGTTGGTCTATGTAGCTCAAACTATCGGGTAAATCGTCGTGAACGCCTGTGGCTGGAAATAAAATGAGTTGATCAACAAATTCGTCCCAATCTTCCTCTGAATTAAGAATGATTCTGCCATGTTCAAAGCGTCCTTGCAATGCCCAAATAATCCTATCTGCTTTTTTCTTGTTGCCATGAGTAAGGTCTACTATATGAGCGTAAATATTGTTTTTTCGCATTAAATCCGAAAGATATGGCAGAACGGCATTTTTCAATGCCCCCTTTTCAATACCTACGGATAAAGGGCGGTAATCTCTTATTGCCATCAAGATATTTGACGCTGTAGTTCTAATGTCCCATCTCCCGTGTTCTATCTTCTCAACAAACCACTTTCCATCGTCTGTCACCTTCACTATCGAGATAGCAGACTCGTCCAGACGCTTCTTAGAGTTAGCCGCTTGTTTGGCAACTTCCTCAAATCCTGCCAAGTCAACAGCGATGTAATAGCTTCCATGTTCAGGTTTAACCCCGTATTTGATCCACTCTTCTTTGAAGATGTCAGAACCTGCATTGGTGAAAGAAGCCATAAACTCTTGCTTAAAAGCAAAGGATGACAGGGTTTTCTTAGCGGAATCTATCTCTACTTGGTCAATCAAGGGGTTGTCAGCAGTGGTAAAGTGCCAGGACTTCCAATCAGGATCATCTTCACTCTCGCCCAACTTAAAGGTATCGTAGAACCAGTTTCTCCCTTTAGGAGTCCCAATAAAGAGTGCTCTCCCACGTTTATCAGATAAAGATGCTCGAATGACCTGTTCCCATGCTTCAGGCTTAATGTCTGCTACCTCATCTAGTACAGCATAGGTCAAAGACACACCACGAAGCGTATCAGGTCTGTCAGCACCACGAACGTATATCCTAGCCCCGTTTATCAGGGTAATGTCTAGGTTGTTCACATGACTGCTCTGTATAACCTCTCTACCAAGGTCTAACAGGAGATCCCAAATAATCTGCCTAGACTGCCCCATTGTCGGTGACACATACAGAACCGCAGACCCTTGAGGACACTTGAGTCCTTCTATCAGTAGGGTAACTGCCGCCATCCTACTCTTACCACATCTACGCCCAGCAGCGACAACCTTGAACCTCGTTTGGTCTTTGAAGACTTCTTGTTGCCAAGGAAGTAGAGAGAAGTTCAGATCAGCCATACTTAGCCTCTACATCTTGTGGTTCAGTATCGATAATAGTAGGTTCTTGCCCCAATCCGGTGATGTTAATCGTCACAGCACTCCTCTGAGACTTATCCTTTTCAAACATGCTAATAGGAAGAGTCCTATCAAGACACATCTTTAAAGCTACCAATTGATGGGGATGCTCATCATTAAGGGCTATCTCAATAACCTTCTGAGCCACATCCTTACCCCCACTTCTAATCATCAGCTCTTTAAGCTCCTTAAGACGTTGATGGTCTGTCTTAGGTAGTACAAGGGGTGGATTGTCAGCAAACCTCTGTATGGTCATCTTCACACTTCCCTTGGGTCTTCCTCTTCCTCTTTTCAATTGTTCCATTGGTTCTCCTTGGAATTGTCAATTTAGCTTTTTCTGAGGATAGGGGGGTACACAAATTTCTACCAACCCAACTCTCCCCCTCCCCCCCCCATCTTTCCATACACCTAGGGTTTACCCTGACAGGGTTTCTACCTAAGGGTAGGGTTTTTACCTAATGGTTTACCCTATGTTTTGCGTTATGTTAAGTTGTTATGTTAAGTGGAGAAAGAGCAAAAGAGTTGGGTGGTGCTTTTCAGTACTACTTGATCTTCTATCCATTCCCACCAATTCCATTTCAGTTACCTCTTCTTCCCTCTATCTACTCCTTACTTACTTCACTATAAGTTCATCTGTTAAGGGCTGATCTATTGTTCTCGGGTAGGTTAGTTACGAACCCTATTGTATCCAATGGGTCTTCTGTTCTATACCCTATAGAGTGGAGATGATGGTACAGGGCTAACAAGTTCTCGAACCCTTGACTGATATTGCCTTGTCCAGCGGATAAAAGAATCTGCAGCTTTGGGTTGTCTAGTTTTCTTCGGAACTGAACTGTATCTGCCTTTGGGGGTCTAGCCATGCTTCTAACCTCTCCGATAATTAAATTAAATAAATTGTACTTTATTAGGGTTTATCCCTATTTTTTTTGTCTGTCAATGATTTAATATTCTTTTACCGGACTAGCGGAACTAGTGACTACATAAGTGTTAACAATGAACTTCTTTAAATCTGATCTATTCCGTGACCTAGCTACTGCTGTTGTGATTGGTCTTGCCCTTTGCGTTGGGCTGCTTGCTTACTTCGACATACTGGTAAAGTAATCTTTTGTTTTTTAGAATGGGGATTTAGATGGGTTGTGCTCGATGAGATTCCTGATGGTCTCATTGAGTGCCTCTATCTGATCCATCTTCCTTATCGACCACGCCCTCTTTTGCCCGTGCCATCCAAGTACAGGATTCCGGTGGCAGTCAACACAAAGGGCGATGCAGGTGTATTGCAGACCCTGTTTGAAGTGATGGGCTTCTGATGGCCCTGATGCCTCGCATACTGAACAAGGGAGAGACTTAACCCTTGCCAGGTGCAATCTTTCTTTTGCATTCAGCTTGTTGTTCATTGGGTTGCTTTAATTTCCATTCGGGCTGAGTACTGCTCGGTTCTGTACACCTCAATGCGTGTTTGCGCTGCGGTCATTAGCCAGCGGTAACGCTCCTCTAGTTCTACAGCCTCCCTGATGCCCTCTAAAATCTGAATGTAATCCGCATGAGCATAGGCATAGGTTTCTTGCTTTCCAAGTACCTCAGTGCCAGCTTGTGACATGAGTTGTGCCTTGCGTGATTTTCTGAATTCCTCTAAGTACATTCTAGTAGCCTTAGCCTTGGAATATAAAGGGGCTGTTTCAATTAGAAACTCTATTGCTCTGTGCGGATTATCACTCATGCTTCGCCTTTTAGTTTAAGCCCATGCTCGGCTAGTTTCTCGATTATCTCATTAACGCTTTTTCTGCCCATATTGGGTGTTTTTAATAATCTGTCTTTAGTACAGTTTAATAATTGAGTTAATGTATATACTTCATCAGCTTTTAAACAACGCTCAGAACGTACAGTCAAATTGAGCTTTTCTAATCCATCAAAAACGATAGCCTCAGTTAAATCCCACTTGTGAACTATTGCATCCCTACGTTCAAGTACACCCTCTGCAATGTTGTAGGCATCACGGGCTAGGTTATGGGGTAGGTTCTTTAGTACCTCTATTGCTATTTGGTCTAGCAGTTCTTCTCTTGTCATTTTGGGCCTTCATAATGTCGATAGGTTGGGGCTGGTTCATCTCTCCCGCATCTTCTACCATGCTCGTTAGCCTCTTGCAAAGCCTGAAAAGCCCATTTGCAGTTGGTACACACGTAATAGGGCGGGTTGCCTGGTGCATCTTTCTTTTGTTCAATCATGTTCTTTCCCTGATCGCATCCATGTGAACGTATCCAGTTGAAGCATCTAAAATTTCGATTATTTCATTGCGTTCATGCTCTGCTACCAGTTTGGCAAAGCGCACAAGGCCATCTTCATCAAACTTCAGACCATGAATAGTGTTCTCTATTGCCAATTTAATAATGTCTTCCCTAGTCATGGCTGAATATCCGATGTTTGCTTGTAGTTAAGTTTGTGATTCTGAAAACGCATTGCCGCCTCCATATCCAGTTCAGCATAAGCCTCTTCTGACATACATCCCACAATATCACGCCCTTCAAACCATACTTCTTTTACAGACTCGTTATAGGTGGATTTATCCTCGTCTATTTCGTATTCATAGACAACTGTCACTACTTCGCTACCTTGACCAATTGTTGTGTCAAATTCCCAAGTTTTTTCCATGATTCACTCCTGTTAAAAATTAAATGTTATTCCTGTTTTGCAAGGTTTTCTATTGGGACTTACCCTAAGTCCTCTTTGACCATTACTTCTACTGCGGGTGTTTCTGCGTAAACCTTCGTAACATGAAGATTTATGACCTGTTTGTCATCAAGATAGACTATTTCGTTCATTGAGTCTAAAAAACACTTGGCGACATTATCCAAATCGGGCTTCTTTGTTGGTTTGAAGATTCCCGACAATGCATCCTTGCGCTTCTGTTTTGAGAATGATGCGGGTATTCCAACTCTGATATAAATTGCGACTGTTACAGGGGTATCTAATGGCTCTGACGATCCCATTGCAGCACTAGCCATCATCCTGATTTCATCCTCATAGGTCTTTGTCTTCAGTGGGGTGTATGTAGATACAAAGTTTCCACGTTTAGCAAACCTGGGCCGCCCCTTTCCAACTGGTTCTCCATACACCATAAACATGGTCATAAAGGTCATTTCAAGAGTCCCCATGCAGTTGCGGCACAGAGAGGGACTTGCCCGTTGCCAATGGCTTTAAGTCTGTCCACCCTAGCGGCCACCCCATCAGCCACTCTACCCACATTGGGTTCAACTTTCCAGAAGTCGGATGAACAACCATCGATA
>Ga0208439_1000632_pt1 | contig 11111 bp, 9 predicted proteins | sample ColrivemetaGS703_FD_187621 | JGI IMG/M metagenome (GOLD analysis project Ga0208439, IMG submission 187621) | Estuarine microbial communities from the Columbia River estuary - Freshwater metaG S.703 (SPAdes) (version 2) | ecosystem: Environmental > Aquatic > Marine > Intertidal zone > Estuary ...
TCTTAGTGTATCTTTCAACTTCTCCGAAGGAATAGTTCCGGCTAAATAGGCACTCAGCATTGTTTGCTGATCTTGTTCGAACATTTCAAAACCTAACTGCAGATGAGAACTGTGTTGGGCATACATGCGTTTGGTGAGTTCTAATTGCAGCCAATGCGAGATAGGATTATTATGAAATTCACCAAAAAGTACAAGTTCATTCGCATTTGCCGCTTTACTCAACTGCTCAAAGGATACCTTTTTCCCTTTTGAATTGTAAATTTGATAAGCAGGCATGTCTTGTGCACTTACACTTAGCAGACTGAATATGAGGGCAATAAAAATGGCAATTTTCATGGTATGGTTTTCTGAAAAGTAAGAATTTTTCCTAAGTTTATATAAAAAGTTTAATTTTATGTACAAACCTATCCTATGAAAAAAGCCTACTTACTTTTATTTTTCGGACTGCTCACCAACTTCGTATTCGCACAAGACCCTTGTTCAAACGGGCGCTACGCAGATGCAGTTTTTTCACAATTCAACCTCACGAGCAACCTCACCTACGGACAAAACAGCAACTGGGCCAACAGCACTACAGTATTGAAACTAGATTTTTACGAGCCCGCTAACGATACCTTAGCTGCTCGTCCATTGATCATCTGGGTTCACGGCGGTAGCTTTATTGGCGGCAGCAAAACAGACCCGGATGTCAAAGCACTTTCAGAAAGATTCGCACTCAAAGGCTACGCTTGTGCGAGTATTGATTACCGCCTCGGCTTCTTTCCTATTGATTCTGCAAATGCCATCAAAGCAGTAGTTCGGGCCGTTCAAGACCTCAAAGCTGCCATTCGCTTTTTTTACAAAGATGCCCAGACAAGCAACCTCTATCAAATTGACACCAACCACATTTTCATTGGCGGCAGCTCTGCTGGGGCAATTACCGCACTGCATGTGGCGTATCTCGATGATGCGTGTGAGTTAAGCGATTACATGAATGCAAGCACTTTAGCCAACATGGGTGGTCTCGAGGGCAACTCAGGCAATCCTGGTTATTCGACAACGGTGCATGCCGTCATCAATGGCTGTGGAGCTTTGGCCCGCTACAACTGGTTAGAGGCAGGCGACGTTCCGCTATGCTCCGTTCATGGCACAAGTGATGGGACAGTGAAATACAATCGAGGCATCGTGAATCCGGGCACCCCTCTGATGTATCTTGATGGCAGCCGCATGATACACGAAAGGGCCTGTGCCATCGGTGTCACGAATCAATTCTATACCTTCAATAACGCGCCTCACGTTCCTTATTTGAGCAACGCCGCCTACATGGACAGCACAGAACGCTTTGTCCGCGACTTTCTGGTCGGCGTCATGGGCTGCAACCAAAGTGCCTTGCTCCCGGCAAACGAAATGCAAGAGCAAGCCGTACTTTACCCCACCACCTACTGTGATGGCACCCCGAGTAACGAAGCATGTGGTACAAATAACCTAACGAATTGGGAAGAAATTGAAGTGAAGGTTTATCCAAACCCGACACAAGGCGACATTCGCGTGCAAGCGAGTGAGACCCTTTCAAACATCAACATTTACGGCTTTGATGGGAAAATCTTCCTACAATTGAAAACCAACCCCAGTTTAGATCAAGAAATCAGTTTAGATACCTTACCAAATGGCATCTATATATTAGAAGTTGAAACAGAAAACCAACAAATTTCCAGAACTAAAATTCAAATTCTGCGTTAATCAACCCCATGAGAAAAATATTATTTGCCTTCTTTGCATTAACGACTGTCGCTGCCCAAGCCCAAACTTGGAGCGGCGATGTCGCTCAGATCTTTTATAACAAATGCACGGCCTGCCACCACCCCGGCGGAGCAGCTCCGTTCTCCCTCATGACGCACGCAGAAGTGAGTCCTTTAGCGGCGGCGGTTTATCAATGTGTCAATACGGGTGAAATGCCACCATGGCCCCCAGACAACAACTACCAGCAATACCAACACAATCGCGCACTTTCGGGTACCGAAAAAAGCACCATCATGAATTGGCTCAATAACGGCGCCCCGGAAGGGAACGCCAGCCAAACTCCTCCTCCACCCGTCTACACTTCCAATACTTTTCTAGGCAACGGCGATCTGCAAGTGCAAATCCCAACTTATATGTCCAAGGCCACTACACATGACGACTACGTTTGCTTCAGTATCCCAACCAACCTCACGCAAAATCGCATCATCAAAGCGGTTGAAGTAGTGCCTGGGAATAGAGAAATTGTACACCACTGCCTCATCTACCTCGACCCAACCAGCATAGAGGCAACAGACACCATCGGTGGCAATTGCGCGAGCCCGAGTAATGCCAGTACAAAATTAGTTACGGGCTACACCCCAGGCGCCACGCCCATGATTTTACCATCTACAGACCCCATTAAACTAGGTCTAGACATCGGCCCCGGTTCTTCTATTTATTTTGCAATGCATTACCCCATGGGCTCCTATGGGCTTTTTGATTCTACGAAAGTAATCTTACATTTCTACCCAGAAGGCACCACCAACGTGCGGCAAATTAGTGCAGGCCCACTTCTTGCCGACAACAGTTTTGTGTTACCCGCAGGGCAAACCACCTCATTAAGCGCTACTTATCCACCCGGATCGCAAACCATCCCGACTAATTTCTCGGTGCTCTCGGTTTTTCCGCACATGCATTTACTCGGAAAATCAATTAAAGCATATGCCTACAAACCCGGAGCCGATACCGTTAAATTCGTGAACATTCCAAATTGGGATTTCATGTGGCAAGATTTCTACTTTTTCAAATTCATGCAAAAAGTTCCTACAGGCTACAAACTGAAAAGCGAAGGTAGCTATGACAACACCGCCAATAATCCTAATAACCCAAATAGCCCTCCGCAAGATATTTACAGTGGTTTCAATACCACCGACGAAATGTTTTTGACCTATTTTCATTTTTTGCCCTACCAGCCCGGCGACGAAACTTATGACCTTGAAGCCCTGATCAGTGCTTCTCTCGAAGATTACCCATTGTCCGACAACAGTTCTATTCTGGCTTATCCAAATCCGTTTGAAGCCGCACTTACCCTGGAGTTTCCAAGTAGCCTCAACAATTCAGATCTGATCTACATTTACGATGCGCAGGGTCAGCTCCGAATGAAACTGACACCCGAAACAGGCACTACACAACTCCATCTTGGAATAGAAAACCAACAATGGCGAGATCTGCCCAAGGGCGTTTATTTTGTGTCGGCAAGAATCAAGGGCCAACTATTATCAAAAAAACTCATCAAGTTCTGAGTGAGTTTTTTTTGAATCTGTAAAATTGCTTATCTTTGCAATCCTGATGGTCTCATGGCCGAGCGGTTAGGCACCGGTCTGCAAAACCGTCTACAGCGGTTCGAATCCGCTTGAGACCTCACCATAAACCCCTTATTCTTTTGGATGAGGGGTTTTTTGTTGCCAAACATTTAAAGTCCCAGCATCCCCGAAATATTCATGTTAAATCTATATTAACTTTTACCTTGGCAAGTCAACTATTTCTTTGCTTAACTATTGAATTAAGCCAACTTTATGTTAGAAATACAATAATTATGCGTTAGGCTAACGGAAACATGTAAATTTCGTTTTGAAAAGGGGCTAAAGTTTTTTTATATTTGGCGTTCAATTGTAAAAATGAAAAATTAAAAACGATCATTATGGACAAAAAACAAAAAACCGCCGGGGGATTTTCAGCTATCATCGCGTTTCTGGCAATTGCACTTGCACTTATTGCAGGTATCTTGATTTACAAATTTATTTTTGGTGACCCAGGAAACTTTGTGGATAGAAATCCAGAAGCAGAACCAATAGAAGGGAACCTTTTAGGTGTGATCTACAAAGGTGGATTCATCGTACCTGGATTGGTTGCGATCAACTTGATCGTATTGATTTTCACGATTGAGCGTTTAGTGACATTGTTATTGGCTAACGGAAAAGGAAAAGCCAACCAATTCATTGAAAAAATCAAAGAATTAATGGCTGCCAAAGATTTCAATGGTGCCATCGAAGCTTGTGATGCACAACGCGGTTCTTTGGCAAATGTTGTTCGTTCTGGTTTGGTGAAGTACCAACAAATGTTGAATGAAAAAGACATGGACAAAGAACAAAAACTCGAAGCTTTGAAAAAAGAGCTCGAAGAAGCAACTTCTTTGGAATTGCCTATGCTTTCTAAAAACTTACCTATTCTTTCTACCACAGCTTCTATCTCGACGCTTATCGGTCTGATTGGAACGGTACTTGGTATGATCCGCTCATTTGCCGCGATGTCGCAAGGTGCGCCAGATACAGCAGAGCTCTCTACCGGTATCTCTGAGGCACTTATCAATACTGCATTTGGTATTGCTGGTTCAACCATCGCGATCATCGCATACAGCTTCTTCTCTACAAAAATCGACGCCATGACCTACGGTATCGACGAAGCAAGCTTCACGATCGTTCAAGATTTTGCAGCCAACAATTAATTGAGTCCTCATTAAGTAAATCCTCAAGCAATGCCAAAAATCAAAATGCCCAAAGGCACTCCTTCCATAGACATGACGCCTATGGTGGACTTGGCGTTCTTGCTTGTAACCTTCTTTATGTTGACGGCTTCTTTCAGAAACGCCGAACCCGTAACCGTAGAAACACCCTCAAGTATCAGCGATAAAATTATCCCAGAAAACATCTTGATGGTCACCCTAGACAAAGACGGACGCGTGTTCTTCAACCTCTCTGACCCAGAAGCCCGCAAAGAAATGCTCAACAATATGCTCCAGAAATACAAGGTAGGCCTTAGTCCGGAGAAAATCGAAGAGTTTTCTTTTATGTCAACCTTTGGTTGTACCATGCAAGAACTTCCTGCATACATGAACACCGAAGCAGCAAAACGTGCAAGTTTCCCTACCCAAGGGATTCCGACAGACTCTACTAAAAATGAACTTTTAGACTGGCTTTCATTCGCAGCAAACGCCGCTGGTAACACAGGGCGCACAGCTTTTGAAGAAGCTAAGCTAAAGGGCGGCGAACCCAAAATGGAAGATTTCAAGCCTAAGTTCATTTTGCGTGTAGACTCCAAAACCTTGTACAAAGATGCGCAAGTTGTGATCGATGTATTCAGAGAATTGAATTTGAATAATTTGAATTTTGTAACCTCTGCGGAAGCAATTCCGGTTAACTAACAAACACATGGCACAAATCGCAGAAAGCGGCGGTGGCGACCACGGCAAAGGCAAGAAAAGAGCAAAGAAAGCTTCGACACACGTTGACATGACCCCTATGGTCGACCTCGCGTTTCTCCTTCTTACGTTCTTCGTCTTGACCTCCACCTTTAGCAAACCTAAAGTATTGCCACTCGCATACCCCGCCAAACCAAAAATAGACGACCCTAAACCGCCTAAAGCAAACAACGTTGCCACTTTTATTTTGGCCGACGACAAAGTTTACTATTACCGTGGTGAATTCTATCCGAAATCTAAACCAGGACCCAACGGCCCTACTACTTTAGAAGAGGCTAATTTCGGATCGGGTGAAAATAGTGTGAGAAAATTGTTAGCTTCTTGGAACGAATACGTTATTAAGAATAAGGTTGAACTTGATAAGAAGCTAGACAAAAAACAAATTGCAGATACTACATATGAAAATAAGCTCAATGCGTTAACGGTGAGAAGAGAGGCTGTCAAAGTCTTGATCAAAACCGACGACAAAGCACTCTGCAAAAGCTTTATTGATCTAGTCGACGAACTCAAGATTGCAAGTATTGGTGTGATCGCACCAACAGACTTGTCAGCCGGAGAGAAAGAATTGTTAAAAGCTAAAAACTAAGGTCATGACAGTCATTTATGTTATCGTCGCTCTTGTAACTGGTTTCTCCCTCTTCGATTACTACGTCAATCGCAACTGGGAAGCCATTACCTCTGTAAGCCGCAACGAAGCGGTTTTTGCGCAACGCAACCGCGAATATGGAGCTTATGTGCTCCGCAGCGGCTACAACAAACGCATGACGCTCATTTTGGGTGGACTTGTTGCTTTTGCTGCCCTTGCGTTCGTTGCTTCTGTTATTATTAAAAACCTTCCCAAAGAAGAGAAACGCAAACCAAGAGTAAGCGATACCAACTTTACGGTTGCGCCTCCCAAAGAAGACGTTCCGCCGCCGCCGCCCACTGCGCCGCCGCCGCCGCCAATGACGCAAACACAAGCCTTCATTGCGCCTGTTGCCGAAGACGACTACGTCGAAGAAGAATTGGTATCTCAGGCAGAACTAGAAACCGTTACTATCTCTACTGAAACCAATGAAGGCGACACAGACTGGGGCTTGCCTAACACACAAGAAGACGGCCCTGCTATGTCGGATAACACGCCTGTTTTTGAAGAAGTTGTAGAGGTCGCTGAAGAAGATGCAGAATTCCCTGGTGGTTATGAAAAACTCAATGCGTTTATCAACTCCACACTCAACTATCCTGACGAAGCCATTGAGCTTGGTGTCAAGGGCCGTGTAGTGGTTCGTTTCGTTGTCGAAAAAGACGGACGCATCTCTAATGCGAGTGTAGAGCGCCCAATTGTAGAATGCCCAGCATGTAACAAAGAAGCGCTTGCAGTGGTCAATAAGTTTCCGCCCTGGACCCCAGCCAAAAATGCTGGTCGCCCAGTACGCCTTTGGGTTCGCGTACCAATCATCTACGATACCCAATAGCATTCACTCACTTCAATCCCCATCTCGATGGGGATTTTTTTTCCCAAATAAATATGAAATACATACAACACTTTCTAGGTATTTTGGTCGTAGTCTTGTGTATTGGTTTTGCCATCACCCTACTCACCACAGACCTCATCGAAATGGAAGCTTGGCGCAAAAAGCTCATGGTAGTGGTTTTCCTCTGCTACGGGTTGTTCAGAGCTTTCAGGATATATAAAGGCATCAAGTCCATTCAAAAATAAACGTCATGAAAAAACTCCTTCTCCTTTTTATCGGACTACTTGGCTTCAGCTCTTGCGACAACAATAACAATCCATTTGTATATCAAAAAGATGCGCATGGCCGTGGCAAAGCAAAAATCTTGGTAGAACAATCTTTTCAACCGCTTTTTGAAACTTCGATTGCTACTTTTATGAGCCAGTACCCCAGAGCTCGCGTCCAAGCCCAGTATATGGCAGAAAACGACATTATCGAAGCTTTTTATGCCAATAAATCCAAAACAATCGTCGTTACAAGAGATTTCAATGACAAGGAGAAAGCCTACCTCAAAAGCAAAAATGTTTCCTATCGCAGTGATAAGATAGCTACAGACGCAGTTGTACTCATTTTGCACCCGAGCAATACCGACACGATTTTAAGTGTGGAACAAATTAAAAATATGTTGAGCGGAGAGCAACCAAATCGCGCTTCCAACTCTACAACTAAACAAATTGTATTTGACCAAAATGGGTCTGCAAATTTCAATTTCATGACCAACATGTTGCAGCTTCAACAATTAGGTAAAAATGTTTCCGCATTAAATTCAAACCAAGAAGTGATCAATTACGTCAAAACCCACCCTAACGCAATTGGTGTAATCGGCCTCAACTGGATCTCCGATCAAGAAGACCCCGCCTCACTCGCCTTTATGGATGGGCTAAAAATAGCTTCGGTTTATCAAACTGATCCAGAAGCCGCATGCAAACCACATGCTGGATTTATCTACACCAAAGAGTATCCACTGATCCGCGATATTTGGGTCATTAACAAGGGGCGACGTTCAGGTCTGAATACTGGTTTTGTATTGTTCATGAAGAAAGACGATAAAGGTCAGTTGATCATTCAGAAGTCTGGATTAGTTCCCGCACTAACTCCGGTAAGGCTCGTATTGCAATAATTCAAAAAATAATAATGGGCACAATTTTTGTATCCCAAAAAACTAGGCTATTTTTGGCCGGAAATTAAGTTAAATAAAATAGACATGAAACGCATACTACTCCTCGGTTCGCTTCTTATTTCAGGGTTGCACTTTGCACAAACCCTACAAGTCGCAAATGCCAAAACAGAAAATGAACGCTACCGCGATGCCATCAACGATTTTAAAAAACTCGTGGCTGCAGACCCTATCAATGGCGAAAACTATTTCTACTACGGCGACTGCTATTTTGAAATGGAAGAAGTAGATTCAGCCAAAATGATGTGGCGAAAAGGCTTTGAGGTCGATAAACTGCGCGCGCTTCCGCTCGTTGGCTATGGTCGTGTACTTTGGCTAGAGGGTAAAACAACAGAAGCCAAAGCGGAGTTTGCTAAAGCGCTTTTGATGACCAAAAAAGACAAATTGAAAAAAGCTGAAGTCATTCGCGGAATTGTAGAAATTTATGTGGAAGCCCCAACTAAAAATCTCGACGAGGCACTTGTCTTGATCGAAGAGGCCATCCTTAAAGATCCAAAAAACGAAGACAATTATTTGCTCAAAGGCGATGCCCTTTATGCACGCAATTCTTCTGATGCATCAGAAGCACTCAAGGCTTATAACCAAGTATTGGTTATCAATCCGAAATCTCCAAGAGGAATCGTGCGCAAAGCGCTCATTTATCAGCGTGCTCGCAACGAAGCTGAAGCGAACAAAATGTACAACGAAGCCAAAGGAATCGATCCTACGTATGCGCCAGCTTACCGTTTGAACGCAGAGCTCTACATGATGTTTGGTAAAAACAAACAAGCAATCGAGAACTGGGAAAAATACCTCGAACTCAATAACAATCTCGAATCAAGATACCGTTATGTCAATGCGCTTTACGGCGGAAAACAATGGTGCGAGATGATTCCGCAACTCGATATCCTCACCGCAGGAAACATGAATAATTTCTTTATCCAACGTTTCTATGCGTTTGCTTATAACGATTGCACAAAGGATAGCTTGGCTTTAGACAAAGCGCTCAGCGCAAGCGACCGCTTCTTTGAGATGGTTCCTAAGGACAAGATCAACTACCAAGATTACAAACTGAGAGGTACCATCTATCAGAAAAAAGGTCAGGACAGTCTTGCCATTATTGCCTTTGAACAAGCTGCAGCCATCAACGACGCCGCTTACAAAGAACTCGCAAATGACTTGCTCAAATTGTACAACAAAAATAAAATGTATGAAAAGGTCATCAGTTCCTATGATGTGCGTCGCCAAAAAAATGGCAAACTACTTGCCCAAGAAGAGTACGACCTCGGTAAAGCTTATTACTTCGGACGCAATGACTACAAAACCGCAGACAGCATCTTCCAGGTGGTGATCAAAAACGACTCAACGTATGTGCCGGCGCACATCTATCGCGGTCGTTCCAACTACAAGATGGACACCAACAACGAGAAATGGTTGGCCTTCCCTTACTACCTCAAGGTAACTGAAATCGTCAAACCTGAAGACCGCAGCCAAGCTTCAAAAAAGGCGTTTGTTCTTGAAGCGCTGCGCTATGTTGCGGATTACTATTCGAAGTCTGCTAACAAAGACCTCGACAAAGCAAAAAAGTATTTTGAAGAAATCTTGTTGGTAGAGCCTACCGATCCAGTAGCTAAAAAAGCACTAGGTATCAAAGATCCAACTCCGGCGCCAACAACAACACCAAAACCAGCTGCGCCGGTTCGCAACTAAACACAAGCTCAATTGAATTAAAAAGGGCGGCCCTTCGGGCCGCCCTTTTTGATATAAGTATATTGCACTTACTGCTGCAAACTCAAGTAGCGCGCTACGTATTTACCGATGATGTCAAACTCCAAATTGACGTGATCACCTACTTTGATTTGCTGGAAGTTGGTATGCTCATAGGTATACGGAATAATGCAAACAGAAAAACTACCTACTTGCGCATCGACAACCGTTAGGCTGGTACCGTTGACAGTAATTGAACCTTTTTCTACGGTTACAAAAGATGCTGGGTGAGTAAACGTAAAGCGCCAAGAACCGTTTTCGTCTAGAACTTCTGTGCAAGTGCCGATGCAGTCTACATGGCCCTGAACCATATGCCCATCGAGCCTTCCGCCGAGTTGCATACAGCGCTCCAAATTGACATGCGTGCCAACTTGCCAAGTACCTAAATTCGTTTTGAGAAGGGTTTCGTGAATGGCTGTTACAACATGCTGTTGTTCGTTTTGAGCTACAACAGTAAGGCAGCAACCGTTGTGCGCCACACTTTGGTCAATTTTAAGTTGACCCGACAATCCGGCGGCAATTGTAAAATGGATATTGCCCGCCTCTTTATCGATGGCAACTACTTGCCCAACTTCTTCGATGATACCTGTAAACATGTTGCAAACTTACGGAAAGTTAAGCGCTCATGCACAAATCTTGCAACACGAGTTGCAGGGTGGTACGATTCAGGTAGGTATTGGACGTGATTTGGAAAACGATATCGATGAAAACACCGGCCGCAAGTTCTTGCTCAAATGCAGCCAAATTAAATCCGATGGCATCGATGCTTACTTGAGAACCTTCTTGAATCAATTTGAGCTTCAGGTGTGCGCCTTTGAGCACTATATAGTCCAAAACTAAACAATTCTTGGCAACAAAAACAGGGTGCAGATTGCCTGGCCCACAGGGCTCAAAGGCCGAAAGGATTTGTAAGATGCGCGGAAAGTGCAGCTGCGGATTCGAACCTAATTCTTTGAATTCAAGTGGTGTGTCGATATCTATTTGCCTCTGTAATTGTTGGCCTGAAAGCGCTGTAGCAACAGCTGTTTCAAATGCGTCTTTGAAAGCGTCGAGGTGCTCTGGCAAGAGCGAAAGGCCAGCTGCAAATTGATGCCCTCCAAATTGCACGAGATGTTGCTGACATTGCTCGAGTAGTTCGTAAAGGTTGAGGGGCTGCATACAGCGCGCAGAGCCCGTAAGTACTCCGTTAGACTCGGTGAGTACTATTGTTGGTCGGTAGTGTGTTTCGATCAAGCGCGAGGCCACAATGCCAACAACACCTTTGTGCCAATTCGGATCGTAAACTACAGTTGTAAATTGAGTGTCAAAATTTGGATCGGATGTAATTTGCGCTAATGCCTGTGCCGTATTTTCTTGATCGAGCGCACGGCGGGTGGTGTTGTCGGTGTTGATTTCGCTGGCGAGCGCCTCGATTTCTTTTTGATCGGTGCTGAGCATCCAGTCGACAGCGCGCTTTCCG
>Ga0208439_1000634_pt1 | contig 11104 bp, 9 predicted proteins | sample ColrivemetaGS703_FD_187621 | JGI IMG/M metagenome (GOLD analysis project Ga0208439, IMG submission 187621) | Estuarine microbial communities from the Columbia River estuary - Freshwater metaG S.703 (SPAdes) (version 2) | ecosystem: Environmental > Aquatic > Marine > Intertidal zone > Estuary ...
AAAAAAAGCCCCACATTACTGTGAGGCTTTTAAAAATCGGCATCGACTTACTCTCCCACGATCAAAACCGCAGTACCATCAGCGCAAGCAGGCTTAACTTCTCTGTTCGAAATGGGAAGAGGTGGACCGTGCTGCTATAGACACCCAAAACTGATGTTGGTTTCCAATGGAATACCAACGAATGGATATATCGGACGATTGAAGTAGTAAGTTAAAGAAATAACAAGTTAGTAAGTCTACGGGTAATTAGTACTACTCGGCTGTGACATCGCTGTCTTTACACCTGTAGCCTATCAACGTGGTAGTCTTCCACGGCCCTTAAAAGAAATCTCATCTTGAGGCGAGTTTCGTGCTTAGATGCTTTCAGCGCTTATCTCATCCATACATAGCTACCCTGCGATGCAGCTGGCGCCACAACAGGTACACCAGAGGTATGTCCACCCCGGTCCTCTCGTACTAGAGGCAGGTCCTCTCAAATTTCTAACGCCCACAACAGATAGAGACCGAACTGTCTCACGACGTTCTGAACCCAGCTCGCGTGCCACTTTAATGGGCGAACAGCCCAACCCTTGGGACCTTCTCCAGCCCCAGGATGTGACGAGCCGACATCGAGGTGCCAAACCACTCCGTCGATGTGAGCTCTTGGGAGTGATCAGCCTGTTATCCCCGGAGTACCTTTTATCCTTTGAGCGATGGCCCTTCCATGCGGAACCACCGGATCACTATGCTCTAGTTTCCTACCTGATCGACTTGTCGGTCTCTCAGTCAAGCACCCTTATGCCATTACACTCTACGCACGGTTACCAAGCGTGCTGAGGGTACCTTTAGGAGCCTCCGTTACTCTTTTGGAGGCGACCACCCCAGTCAAACTACCCACCACACAATGTCCCCCCGGAGGGGTTAGACATCAGATAATCCAAGGGTGGTATTTCAAGGACGACTAATCTACACCTAGCGATGCAGCCTCAACGTCTCCCACCTATCCTACACATGAATTACCCAATGTCAATGTGAAGCTATAGTAAAGGTTCACGGGGTCTTTTCGTCCCGTTGCGGGTAATCGGCATCTTCACCGATACTACAATTTCACCGAGCTCATGGCTGAGACAGTGCCCAGATCGTTACACCATTCGTGCAGGTCGGAACTTACCCGACAAGGAATTTCGCTACCTTAGGACCGTTATAGTTACGGCCGCCGTTTACTGGGGCTTCAATTCAATGCTTCGCCGAAACTAACATCTCCTCTTAACCTTCCAGCACCGGGCAGGTGTCAGGCCTTATACTTCATCTTTCGATTTTGCAAAGCCATGTGTTTTTGTTAAACAGTCGCCTGGGCCTATTCACTGCGGCTCTGTTGCCAGAGCGTCTCTTCTCCCGAAGTTACGAGACCATTTTGCCTAGTTCCTTAGCCATGAATCACTCGAGCACCTTAGGATTCTCTCCTCGACTACCTGTGTCGGTTTACGGTACGAGTTGTTGTAACCTGAAGCTTAGAGGTTTTTCTCGGGATCTCTTACATACACTATCCAATCTGCCGAAGCATCTCGGTACTATCAAGTTCGACTCTCGGAACGGATTTGCCTATTCCAATCAACGCCTACACTCTTTAACGTACTATTCCGTCAGTACGCGGTACTTTCATTGATCCGTCACCCCATCGCAGTTACAACAAGTACTGGAATATTAACCAGTTCGCCATCCACTACCCCCTTCGGGTTCGCGTTAGGTCCCGACTAACCCTGGGACGATTAACGTAGCCCAGGAAACCTTAGTCTTTCGGTGTGCAGGTTTCTCGCCTGCATTATCGTTACTTATTCCTACATTTGCTTTTCTATACCCTCCAGCACTGCTCACGCAACACCTTCAACGGTTATAGAATGCTCCCCTACCAGTATATATTACTATATAATCCATAGCTTCGGTAGTATGCTTAATGCCCGCTTATTATCCACGCACGATCGCTCGACTAGTGAGCTGTTACGCACTCTTTAAATGAATGGCTGCTTCCAAGCCAACATCCTAGCTGTCTATGCAACCGCACAACGTTTATTCAACTTAGCATACATTTGGGGACCTTAGCTGATGGTCTGGGTTCTTTCCCTCTCGGACACGGACCTTAGCACCCGTGCCCTCACTGCTGAGTATATTTTATAGCATTCGGAGTTTGTCAGGATTTGGTAGGCGGTGAAGCCCCCTAGTCCAATCAGTAGCTCTACCTCTATAAAACTCTACCTCAACGCTGCACCTAAATGCATTTCGGGGAGTACGAGCTATTTCCCAGTTTGATTGGCCTTTCACCCCTACCCACAGGTCATCCGGAAGCTTTTCAACGCTTATCGGTTCGGTCCTCCATTCCGTGTTACCGGAACTTCAACCTGCCCATGGGTAGATCACAAGGTTTCGCGTCTACCCCCACTGACTATCGCGCCCTATTCAGACTCGCTTTCGCTTCGGCTCCGTGTCTTAAACACTTAACCTTGCCAATGAGGAGTAACTCGTAGGATCATTATGCAAAAGGCACGCCGTCGCCACGAATGGCTTCGACCGCTTGTAGACACACAGTTTCAGGATCTTTTTCACTCCCTTGTTCAGGGTTCTTTTCACCTTTCCTTCACAGTACTCGTTCGCTATCGGTCTTTGAGGAGTATTTAGCCTTACCAGATGGTTCTGGCAGATTCAGACAGGATTTCACATGTCCCGCCCTACTCAGGATACTACTAGGTATTAAAACTATTTCGTGTACGGGCCTCTCACCCTCTACGGACCGCCTTTCCATACGGTTCCACTATAATTCTAAAGTCCACATCGTAGTCCTACAACCCCGTAACTGCCGAAACAATTACGGTTTGGGCTATTTCCAGTTCGCTCGCCACTACTACGGAAATCACTATTGTTTTCTCTTCCTGCGCCTACTTAGATGTTTCAGTTCAGCGCGTTCGCCCCCCTAAGGGTGACAGGTCTTCAACCTGCCGGGTTTCCCCATTCGGAAATGTACGGATCAAAAGATATTTGCTCCTCCCCGTACCTTATCGCAGCTTATCACGTCCTTCTTCGCCTCTCAAAGCCAAGGCATCCCCTGTGTGCCCTTAGTAACTTATCTAACTCTTATGTTAAACTCTTTATGATTTACTACTTCAATCAATTCCAATATGTCAATGAACTTTGTCAGTCTCATCGCATGGCCGAAACCATTCAACTAAACTTAACCAGTGGAGGATAACGGATTCGAACCGTTGACCCCCTGCGTGCAAGGCAGGTGCTCTAGCCAGCTGAGCTAATCCCCCGGAAAATTAGTAGTCCCGAGCAGATTTGAACTGCTGACCCCTACATTATCAGTGTAGTGCTCTAACCAACTGAGCTACGGGACTATTAAAAAACATAGTTCCCTACCACCTCTTTCCCGTAGGGAGGACTCTCGCTTTCGCATTAATATTATCGAGAAATAGAAAACAACATTTTCAATCTTAAAAACCACATTCCATCGGCTCTCCTTCTGTTTTTTCTCTAGAAAGGAGGTGTTCCAGCCGCACCTTCCGGTACGGCTACCTTGTTACGACTTAACACCAGTTACTAGTTTTACCCTAGGCAGCTCCTTGCGGTTACCGACTTCAGGCACCCCCAGCTTCCATTGTTTGACGGGCGGTGTGTACAAGGCCCGGGAACGTATTCACCGCGCCATGGCTGATGCGCGATTACTAGCGATTCCAGCTTCATAGAGTCGAGTTGCAGACTCCAATCCGAACTGAGATTGGCTTTAGAGATTCGCATCTGGTCACCCAGTAGCTGCCCTCTGTACCAACCATTGTAGCACGTGTGTGGCCCAGGACGTAAGGGCCGTGATGACTTGACGTCGTCCCCGCCTTCCTCACTACTTGCGTAGGCAGTTTCTTTAGAGTCCTCAGCATTACCTGCTAGCAACTAAAGATGGGGGTTGCGCTCGTTGCGGGACTTAACCCAACACCTCACGGCACGAGCTGACGACAGCCATGCAGCACCTTGCAAATTGTCCGAAGACTGACATGTTTCCACATCATTCAACTTGCATTTAAGCCCTGGTAAGGTTCCTCGCGTATCATCGAATTAAACCACATGCTCCACCGCTTGTGCGGGCCCCCGTCAATTCCTTTGAGTTTCAACCTTGCGATCGTACTCCCCAGGTGGATTACTTATCACTTTCGCTTAGTCTCCGACTGTATATCGCCGAAAACGAGTAATCATCGTTTACAGCGTGGACTACCAGGGTATCTAATCCTGTTTGATCCCCACGCTTTCGTCCCTGAGCGTCAATTCAGGCCTAGTGAGCTGCCTTCGCTATCGGTGTTCTGTGTAATATCTATGCATTTCACCGCTACACTACACATTCCGCCCACTCCGACCGAATTCAAGACTTACAGTATCAATGGCAGTTCTATCGTTAAGCGATAGGATTTCACCACTGACTTATAAATCCGCCTGCGGACCCTTTAAACCCAATGATTCCGGATAACGCTTGCACCCTCCGTATTACCGCGGCTGCTGGCACGGAGTTAGCCGGTGCTTATTCATTTGGTACCTTCAGCTCTCTACACGTAAAGAGGTTTATTCCCAAATAAAAGCAGTTTACAACCCATAGGGCATTCTTCCTGCACGCGGCATGGCTGGTTCAGGCTTGCGCCCATTGACCAATATTCCTCACTGCTGCCTCCCGTAGGAGTCTGGTCCGTGTCTCAGTACCAGTGTGGGGGACCACCCTCTCAGGCCCCCTACCTATCGTAGCCATGGTGAGCCGTTACCTCACCATCTAGCTAATAGGACGCATGCCCATCTTATACCGCTGATGCTTTAACTGTCTTACCATGCGATAAAACAGTACTATGGGGGATTAATCCGAATTTCTCCGGGCTATACCCCAGTATAAGGTAGGTTGCATACGCGTTACGCACCCGTGCGCCGGTCGTCAGCAATTAAGCAAGCTTAATCCTGCTACCCCTCGACTTGCATGTGTTAGGCCTGCCGCTAGCGTTCATCCTGAGCCAGGATCAAACTCTCCGTTGTATAATAACTTCGAATTTTAAGAGCTCGAGTATGTTTGTTTTTATTCTTAAAAACGCTGTTTCCTTATTTCTCAATACTTCAAAGAACTTGTCTTAAGCAATCAGTAAGAACTCCCGCTCCTACTCATTTATCGGTTTCTAAAACCCCCTCAACACCAAGACCGTTGTCTCAATTGCGGGGTGCAAAGATATGTACTCTTTTTGGTTTGGCAATACTTTTTTGAAAGAAAATTGAAAAAAATAATTGCGTCGAAACACAGAGGTCTAACGATCAAGCATTTGAAAAGTTGCATTTTTTACAGGTTTTTTGTGGAAACCTTGTATTTTCGGCATCTTTGCAACATGATGGTACTTGGCAGAAGGGCTTATTTGAAATCTTTAAACGACGAGCAATTGATTCAGGAGTTTAAGGAAAATCAATGGGCTGCCTGTATTGACGAGTTATACAAACGCTATGGGCACCTTGTTTATGGTATACTGCTCAAATACACCAAACAAACCATGGACGCAGAAGACCTGACAATGGAGTGTTTTGCCAAACTACCCGCACTCTTGCTCAAGCACGACATCGATTATTTCAAAGGCTGGTTGTATACGGTGGCGCGCAATATTGCCTTTGCATTCCTGAGAAAAAACAAACCCGGAGATGTCGAGCAACTCAATGAACAAGTCACCTATTTAGCCGAAGGAGAACTCACCAACGATAACGAGGAGCTGCTGGCCACACTTGAATGGGCCTTGCCACAACTCAAAGAACAACAGCAAACTTGTATACGCTTGTTTTACATCGAACAGTTGAGCTACGAACAAATCATACAGCAAACCAGATATTCCTATAACGAAGTGAAAAGCAATATCCAAAATGGCAAACGCAATTTGAAGTTGCTCATGGAAAAAAAACAAAGCTATGAAAGCAAATAGAGCATTATTTAAAAAGTACCTGAACACCAAAAGTCAAGAGGAAAAACACCTCATTGAAAAGCAATTTGTCAGTGACGATTTTACAATGGATGCATTTGAGGGCTATCTTCAACATAAAGACGCTTGGCAGACATTTGAAGCCTTAGATCAAAAGTATAACAGAAAACAAAAAAAAAAGAAACTTGCTTTCTATGGCAGCGCTTTGGCTGTTTCTCTTTTGTTAGGTTGGTACTTGATTCCTGCCATGCCAATGAAACAAACTACATCGGCAGCAAAACACAAAGCAGAAAGTATCCAAATAAAAATTCATCGCGAAGACGACATCCAACAAATGAAAACGGCTGCGCTTTCAGAAAGAATAACCCCGACTGAAGTTAGATTGAATTTCAGTCCGAGTAACGAAGCACCTGCAACAAAAGCTGAAGTATTGGAGCGCATGCAACAAATGCCGACACAGACGGTAGAAATCAGGCAACAAAAACCTCAGGTATTACAAGTTAAAATGGGCCGAGAACTTCTCATCAAGAATTTCAAAGTGCTGGATTACCGTTATTACAGAAAAGGTGATTTGACACAAACTTTCGCAGAGAACGAACATGGTGAGCAACAACTCAAGATTCCCTACATCAACATCCTCAATAAAGCGATTGAGCATTTTGCACGACAAGATTATAAATTAGCCTTGTTGCTTTTTGACGAAATATTACTCACCTATCCCGATGATGCAAACGCGCTCTTTTATGGTGCGATGTGCCTCTATAACCTCAGCGAATATAACCAAGCGGAAAGTCGTTTTGTCAAGTTACAGAATGTGCCATTTGGCAATTTCAGTGAGGAGGCCAATTGGTACCTTTTACATGTCTACCAAAAGGCAAAAAAAGAGGCTGCATTTAGCAGCCTCCAAAAAATGATCATCGGTCAAAAGGGCTTTTATGCCGAAAAGGCCGAAAATTTATCTTTCAATTAATGTTGTACACTAATTGGTGCCGAAAATGATTTGTTTCCAATAAAGAAATGCACAACGTACATCCCGTTTGGCAAATATTTCGGTACTGATACCCATTGTTTGTTTTGGCCAACTGTTGAATTTTCAAGTTTTTTAGACCAAACCGATTTGCCCTGTAAATCCACTAAATTGAAGGATGTGGGTTCTATTGATAAAGTGGAAAAAGAAATCACGACTTCTTCTTTTTCAGGAGCATACCCCACTGAAAAATGATGATTATCTACCGCTACCTCTTCTACACTAGCGTCATCATTCAAAAATACGTGTTGCGAGAGGTAAATGACATCTCCGTTGTCATTGTTATTGTTATTGGCTTTATTGGTTGCCACATAGAAAGTAACAGGGCCCTCGGAAACAGCAGGTGCTTGCCAGGTCCAGTTCCAAGTTTGGGTTGCGGAGGTATTAGAGGTATTTTTGTGGGTTGCGTATTTGCGCTGCCCGCCACTGATTGTAGCCGTTTTGAGTTGGGTATTGGCGCCAGAAACAAAATTTCCAGCCATCGCATTGGCACCATTGAGTGCGGTTACTTGGAATCCTTTTTTTGCCGGGTTAGAAGCCATCGAAAGGTTCACGGTATATGTAGCACCCGGGGTATACTGGGTGATGCCAAACCCGAGGTCGTTGTTGATTATGAGTAAGTTCTCACTTGCGCCATTTTGAGTGGCACCACTATGGCAACTCGTGCAATTCTGTTCGCCAGGCGCGCCTGTTTTGCCCCCTGCAGGGCCATTTGCATCAGTAGGTGCAGCTTGAAAGCCGCTTAAATCTGCGTTTCGAAAGGAAAGAAGACTTAGCGTTATGGTAAATAATGACAGTGGTAAGATGAGTTTTTTCATTTCTTCATTTTTTTTGAGGTCTATTCTTGATTAATTATCTTGTTTTCCTTGTTCGATCCAGCAGGTAATTTTTTGAATCGTAGTATCTGGAAGCGCTGGGCCGCCCAAAGGCATGAGTAGGTAACTACTTGCTTTCATGGAGCCAACAATGGCGTTGGCATTTGCCGCAATGGCACTGTAGGAACTGAGGTCATAACCTCCTGAAGTATTTCCAGGTTGGTGACAACTGATGCAATTGGCCTCTAGAATAGGCATCACATCATTGGAAAAAGAAATGGTGGAGTTGCATTGTTGATCAATGGGCGTCACTTTTTCTCTGGTACAAGAGAAAGTAGTCAAGAGCACAATAAGGAGAAAAAGCGTTGTTTTCATGTTTATTTACTAAGTGCAGGGATTTCAAAATTGACTTTCATGATGTCTGGAACGGCATCGCTCTTTTTGCCTACCTTGAAATCTATGCGGTTCACATTGAAAGTTCCTTTGAAGGTGATCTTGCTTCCAGACTTGACGTAGGTGGCAGGAACGGTGACGGTTTTTGTAATTCCTTTGATGGTCAGATTACCAATGATGTTGTAGGTGCTACCCTCTTTCTTTTCCACTTTTGTCGACTTGAATTTAGCATAAGGGTATTTCGCGGAATCAAACCATTCTGGAGTTTGCGCCTTTTTTGTCATCATGCCGTTTCCTGTAGAAATAGACCGGACATCAATTTTAAAGTCAAAATTTGAACTCGCAAGGTCTTTTTCATCGAAGTCGATGTCGCCTTCCATGATTTTGAACGAACCTGATGGATCTTTGCTTTTGAATTCAATAGAGAAATCTTTGCTGACTTCGTAGTGATCTAATAGGACATAAGTAAATGCACCCAAAACAATGAGGGCACAAATAGAAAAAAGAGAAATTCGGAGGGTTTTCATGTGCTTTTATTAATTGATTTGTTTATTCAATCACAAATTTCCTGCCAACGGTGAAGCCCAACCTGAATTGTCCTTTTTGCCATTGTTCTGTGGTGTAGGGAATAAATTGCGTTTCGCCGATACCTCCTGAGTTGGTGAGGTTGATGGTAAAGTTGTGGCCAAATGTGAACCACTCCAAGGCAAGGGCGCCACTATTGGTGAAACCCGTTTGTCTAAACTGTGAGCCATTGAAACAATGGTAGTATTCACCAACCAATGCAAAACGGGAAGTGAGTCGGATGCGACCTGAAATCCCTAAAGCAAATAAATCATTGACGTCGGTACTGGCTACATAATTGCGATGCACCAAAGTTGGAGAAACTTGTAAGGCTCCGCGGTCGCCAAAATGATGCGCAACATTAATTTGTGCAAAATAATTGAGTCTGTGAACTGCTTTTGGAAAGTGCGTTACGAGCCCTTCGTCTGGTGCTGCAGTCATGTAGGTGAAACTCGAGCCCGCAACAGCAGTGATGCTGATTGGAGATTTTTTAGGCTCCTGAGCAATGACTTTATATTTAATAAAACCATCGACCAAAGAACGGTAAGGCGCACCTGTACCTTTAGAACGGCCAAAGCCAAACATGAGTTGATCGGAGATGCCGTATTCAAGCGCTATGCGCATATCAGATAAGTTGTCAAAGCCAAACATTTGCTGCACACCTCCGTTGACGCCAGCGAGGTCGCCAAAGCGGTGCTCTATGCGGAATTCGTAGGTGCCTTTGCTGAGGGTTTCAATCGAATGACCGTTTACGACGCGTGTAGAGGAAAAAGTGCTAATTGGCTCAATGTATTCCTCTTCTGTTGTTGCTTCTGTAGGTTCTTGTGCAAATAGCGTGAGTGGGAAGATGCACGCTAGTGGGAGAATATTGGAAATTTTCATGTATTTGGGATTGAAACCGTTTCTAAGACGCAAAGTTGAGCAAAAAGTTGGATGACTACTCAAAACTAGAAGAAAGTTGCAATAACTATCTCTTTTTTCTTTTGTCAGCGAGCCACTTGGGAACAGCCGCTTCTTGCCCTTGGGGTGTATCGAGGAGTTTTTCGAGGAGGTCTGGGCGCTTCGCTTTTTGAAGACGTTGGCGAATCCAGTCTTTGTTTTCTTTTTTATACCAAAAGAAGTAGCGGTTCTGATTGAGTTTTTCTTCCCTAGTCTTTACGGTATTGACTGGCTTGAGTGTATAAGGATGAACACCTGTGTAGTAGATAACTTCTGCTACGGTCATGGGGGTCGGCGTAAAGTCTTGCACTTGCTCTAGCTGAAAACCCATGTCTTTGGTTTCGGCCGCGAGATTGGCCATATCGATTTCTTCACAACCGGGGTGTGAGGAAATAAAATATGGGATGAGTTGTTGCTTGAGGCCATGCTTGGCAGACAAGCGGTCGTATTTTTCTTTGAATTTGTGGAAATACTGAAACGAGGGCTTGCGCATGATTTTGAGCGTAGCGTCTGAGGTATGTTCGGGCGCAACTTTGAGGCGGCCTGATACGTGGCGCGTAATGACTTGCTCGATGTATTCGTCGTGGTTACCGTCTTCGTTGTTTTTATTGAAGTCGTCTACTAACAAATCATAGCGAATACCTGAGCCCACAAATGCTTTTTTGACACCTGGGAATTGATCGATTTTACGGTAGAGATCGGTCATTTGCTTGTGGGAGGTATCCAGGTTGTGGCAAATAACGGGGTGGATGCAACTTGGGGATACACATTTGGCGCAAATGGCTTCGTCTTTGCCTTTCATGCGGTACATGTTGGCCGAGGGGCCGCCGATATCAGAAAGGTATCCTTTGAATTCTGGATGCTTGGTGAGTTCTTCGACTTCTTTGAGGATCGATTGCTCACTGCGCGATGCAATGAATTTACCTTGGTGCGCAGAGATGGTACAAAAACTGCAACCTCCGAAGCAACCTCGATGCGTATTGACCGAGAATTTGATCATGTCGTAAGCCGGAATAGCACCTCGCTTTTTGTATTTCGGATGGGGCAAGCGCGTGTAAGGAAGGTCATATGAACCGTCCATTTCCTTTTCAGTCATGGTTTTGAACGGCGGATTGATGACCAGCGTTTGTGCACCAACTTGCTGCGTGATGCGATTCGCTGCCCACTTATTGGACTCTACTTCCACAACTTTAAAATTAGCAGCGTATTTGAGTTTGTCTTTTAAGCACACTTCATGACTGGCAAGCTCAACAGTTTCCCAATTTTTATTTTTCGGGAGTTCTCGGTCGGCATCTTGTAAAAAAGCCACTTGATTGATCGTCTTGGCCTGTTCAAATGGTACGCCGCGTTTCAATAAGCGAAGTAAGGTACGCAAGGGTTGTTCGCCCATTCCATAGACCAATAAATCTGCTTTA
>Ga0208439_1000665_pt1 | contig 10595 bp, 10 predicted proteins | sample ColrivemetaGS703_FD_187621 | JGI IMG/M metagenome (GOLD analysis project Ga0208439, IMG submission 187621) | Estuarine microbial communities from the Columbia River estuary - Freshwater metaG S.703 (SPAdes) (version 2) | ecosystem: Environmental > Aquatic > Marine > Intertidal zone > Estuary ...
TTAGTGAATGTTTTGTGAAATTATTTCTAGGACGTTCAGGTCTTTTAAGAGTTTCAACTACATAAATATGAATAATATCAAAGGGATCCGGAAAGTTTTCCAACTCTTCTTGGATCCCTAAGATATATTTTATTGGTAGTTTATCTTCGTTTAATATTCTAAGATTCACTTCCATTTTTATTCCATAGTTAATTCTCTGTCTAATAACTCTCCAATCTCATTATCGATTGCATCGACTTCTGTATTGTAGTTAAATAGTGGTTTAATGTGTTCATTGATTTGTTCCATAACCTCTTTAGTGAATACTTTTTCTGTAAAGAATTCAGAGTTTGGTACAACCTCATCTAAGTGTTTACAAATCCATCCTCTTGCAGTTGCTTTTGGAACTTTAACGCCCTTCTCGATAGAACCTCTTGTAATTCCACAAATATCCCATGTTGCATATTGCTCTAATCCAACATAAGGGTTCATACCTTTGGTAAAATCTAGATGGAATTTAATTGGATGCGGTTTTGCAAAACGATTCTTGTCAGGCTTTGCAGTAACAATGATACCAACCTTTTCAGCTCCATCCTTTAATTGGGCCTTATTTAACATAAGAACAATTGAAGCAGCATATTCTGGTCCAGTACCACCTCCAGCAACTTGACGTGATATAAAATCTTGAGTTTGGTAGGTGTGATTTGTAAACAAGAAAGGAATCTTTAGGTCAGCCAATGGAGTCATAATAATTCTAAAGATTGACTTTAAGATTTTTGATCTGGTCATATCCGCTTTTTCGCTTCCAGTTGCAGCATCTTCAATTTCTTTTGCAGTTGCGAGGTTACCAGCTGAATCCAAGATAATCATAATCTTTGGAATCTCTCCGCCCTTTCTTTTAACTTCCTGCATTTTTTGAGTAATTGAAGTAATAGAAGTTCTAAACTCCTGAACTGTATTTACCGGCTGGTAGTTTACTTTACTTGTATCGATTCCAAATTTTAACATTTGGTCTTTGTCAACTGCTGCTTCTGAATCATAATAGATTACAAAGTAACCCATGTTAATTGCTTCTCGAACTGAATTCAGTGTCAAGAAAGTTTTACCAGTTCCTGAAGGTCCTGCAATAGAACAAGATCTATTATTTGGCCATCCTCCAAATAGGCTTCCAGATAAACATGCGTTTAAGTGGTAATTTCCAGTATGAATCCATTCAGTAACTTCAGAAAAGTCTGATTGGTCCATAACAGATCCTAGTGGATTTAATCCTGCCAATTCTGCGTTTAGGTCGTCGAATGTAAATTTATTTTTTGCCATTTTTGTATTTTTTTATTTCAAGGGTTCTAAGTTCATCAAGTTCTGATAACAGTTCTTGTGTTTCATATTGAATGAGCGTCATTTGCTTTTGAAGAGTTTCTAAACGCTCATTAATTCTTTTATAGCTTTGAATGAACCTGTTTTGGTCTTCGCTAAGATTGTCAATGTCTACTTCCATAATTAAAATAATGATGTTGAATAAATTAAGTTTCTATTTAATGTATGTAAACCAACTGCCGTAAGAACTCTATTCAATGGGTCAATTACACTTTTTTCAAATTGCATTTCATAGTCAACTTGGGGTGCGATTTCATAAGGATGAGCTCCTGGTTGGTATGCAAAAATTTCACAAGTTGCATGTTTACAGTGGTACAACTTTAACTTCTCACCATTACCAATCATCTTATATTTGTTCTTGAACTTAGGATTTTGATTCATTAAGAAGTTATAAAATCCGGCTGCTTTAACATTTGGAGGACATTTCAAACCATATTGGAATTCAATAGTGTCATCGACAATGTACTTTTCAATGTTGTTAGTTCTTTTATTAAAACAAATTTCGTCAACGCTTGCTAATTGGAATTCTTTCTTACATTGTTTCAAATAATCAACCAATCTTTTTAGTAGAGAGGCTGTAGGTTTTTCTGAAAGAATCAATTTAAGAATTTCAGTTAATTGCTTTCTTGCGAGTGCTGGAGTAGAACTTTGAATTGTATCAAATCCGATTGTTTTAACCTTCTTAAGTGAAGGATATCGGTCTTCAATTCCAATTTTATCTTCCCAAGCAATATTCTGTAGGTATTTTTTCTTAGCTAACCAAATTCCAGAGTATGCAATAGTTTCTAATTCAAACACAAGGAAGTTTTCAGTATTGGTAGCTTCAGCATATTTTTCCATACACTTAAAGATATATTCCTTAAGCCTAAAATTATATAGCTTCATGATAAACTGGTCAATCGTGTGTTTTTCACCGAGCCATTCAATTGATTCATACATCTCTTGAAACTGTACATAACATGAATCTGTATCAATGTAGACAACTGAAGGTTTTACCAATTTATTTTTAACATTGATGTTAAAAAATTCATGAACTGCTTTATCTTTGGTCCAAAACTCCTGAAAATATTTGTTAAGAATCTTTTCAGAATATAGAATCGCAGATTGACCCTGTAATGTGATCGATTCTGCGATGTCTATATTAAAAAAGTGAAACCATTTGTTACCAAATGCACCATAAATAGAGTTAAGCATTACTTTTACGGCTTGCTCATATGCGGTGTATTTGGCTGACAACATAGAATAATGCTCAACCAAGATTTTAATCTCGTCTTGTGTTAGATCGTCTTCTGGTTTTAGTATTAATTCTTCGATTGTCATAATTTATTCAGCGGTTTGGCAAGTTGCGATTGTTAAAAGTGTTTCTGAATCTTTCGAGCGTAATACTACTCGGTTATCCATAACATTTGCTGAATAATCCTCTTTGTCTAAAAGAGCTAAATATTTTTTGAATAAGGTAACATCCTTACCGTTTTCTCCTTCGAAACCATCAGTAACTAAGTAGTTGTAAGTTTTACCTTTCATACGGACACCATCTTTATTTGTAGTGATAGTGAAAGTCTCTTCTTTGTCCAATCCGAATAGAGAACGAACTTTAGAAGTTGCAGTATAATCCATGTCGAATACATAGTTTGCTGCATCAATATTGAAGATTGCTTGGATTTGAGAATCTGTTAAATCTTTGTAACCTAATGAAGGCTCAGAACATGCTAATTTAATTTCTAACTCATTGTTAAAAATACGGAATTCAGTTGCTACGAAATCTTCGTCATTTTCAACGAATTCGATTTCTGCTTGTACATTACCGAATTCAAATTGCTTAAATGCATCAGTTAAACGAGAAGCATCAAAGAAAGCAATCTTTAATTCTTTTGATGTGTCAATTGCACCATCTTCTAATTGGAATACCTGTCCAACTGGAACTCGGTGGTGTTTTACAGCGTCTCTTTGTGGAAGATATGCCGATGCTTGAATTACTCCATCCTTAATTTTAAAGTAAATAAATGTGTCGATTACTTTAAGTCGATTCACAAAACCGATGAAATTGTTTTGGTCTACCTTGTCAATGCTAATTTTCATGTGCTATAATTTATAAATTTAATTATTTAGGTATTATAGACGAAAACCATCTTTTGTTTCACATAAAAAAACCTGCCATTACTGACAGGTTGAAACTCTTATGAGTTGGTCCTCCGATTCTATCCTGAGGAGGGGTTTTATACGTCCTCTCTTACTCTGAATTCTAGACCGCTAATTGCAAATTTAGAATCTTTGGTAAATAAACCATATTGTGAATTAATGTCTTTTGCAGTTTTTCCGGTGATTTTTCCAAAACGAGCAGATACATTCATTACATTTGATCTAAATACAATATTTACAACAGCTCCTGTTTTTCTTTCAGCATTGGTAATCTCATCATTAGCACTTCTAATAACGGATGTTATTCCATTTGCAATGAATGAACTTTTTGAAAGTATTGATGTTAAATCAGAATCATTGATTTTTCCAGAATTTAATAACGCGCTTGCAGTTTCAATAAATGTTGCAACTGCATTAAATAAAGGTGATGAAACTTCTCCATTTGAAAAGTCCATTGCCGGTGATTGATCTGCGAAATTTGTAGCAGATACTGCGTTTTTGTATAGATCTGCGTATGCTGATTTGTACGTTTGATTACTTGCAACTTGTTCAATAACTGCACAAACTGCTTCCATTTCTTTTACAAAAGTAAGTTGGTATGATGGTTGGATTGCTTTTCCTAAAGAAATTGGTTGGTCACTTCCTACTAAATCAATTACATTATATTTTTTACCTGAAACATCTAAATTAAACGTTGCGTTCTTTATTGGTTTAGTTCCTGCAACTAACCATGCTGTAAAAAGTAATCCATTAGGAACTGAATTAGAACCTAATGAAAATAATTGATTTCCAACATTTCCATTATTAAATTCACTATTAAAGTTAGATGCTAATTTATCGGGTGATGCATATTTTCCAAGACCATCTAAGAAAACTTTAAGTTGTTTTTCATCTAGATTGTGAATAAAATCCATAACTTCTTGGTATAGATTGTTATCAAATCTCATAATTCCTTCAGTGAACTTAAAAAATTCATCTGATTTTTTGCTTGATCCAACTGCAGAAAAAAGAGCTTCATTTTCTTCTTTAGAGTGATTTGTACTGTTTACACTTGACCATGCAATTGTTTCATTTACAAATTGCTCGAATAATTGTACGTGTTTCATAATTTTGTTTTTGTTTTTGTTTTTGTTTTTTATAAAATCTTGTTTTAAAAAGAATCATTAAAATTGCTAATAAAGCTTAATATTTCTTTATCATTGTCTTTAATGGTGTCTGAAACATCTCCGGCTTCATCTTCCATCATAATCATCCCTGGTTCAGAACTATCCCACATCATCATAACATAAGTATCTTCAGCATCTATGAATACTTTGATGTTATCTTCTCCGGGATATACTGCTCCAACAAAATCTTGTTTTTTTAGAAGTTTAGTAACTTCGGTAACTCTTTTTTTAAATTGAGAATCTGATTCATTTACAAATTGTTCGAATAATTGTACGTGTTTCATAATTTTGTTTTATTTATTAGTTATATATCTTTTAATTTTAGATATGTAAATATAAACATAATATTTCAATTCGTAAAACTTTTTATGTTAAATTTTTGTTAAAATAAAAGGCAGGGAGTAGCGAATTCCCTGCCTTACTTTCCGTGAACTAGTCCCGGTCCTAAAATGCAATCGTGTTTCAGATTGCCGTATTTTTATCCTTCACAACTTGAACATTCAAGAATGTCTCTAGCAAATGATTGAGCTGAACTTTGACTAAATTGATAGTATAAAGTTTTAACTCCTTCCTCATGTGCATAAAGGTATAGTTGATTAATATCTTTAGCTGGCACTGAAGGGTGAATCATCAAATTTAATGATTGCGATTGGTCAATAAAGTGTTGTCTTTGAGCCGCTTGCAATACGATTTCTTTTGGACTGATTTCAACAAATGATTTGAAAACTTCTTTTGTTGGAAAATCTAAATGTTGAACACTTCCATCGCGTTTTAAGATTCCTTCCCAAACTTCTGGTGTATTTAAACCATATTTTTCAAGTTCCTCGATTAAGAAAGGATTCTTATAAATAGTTTTTGACTTCGCCAAATCTTTAATGAAATAATTAGATTTGATTGGTTCAATTCCCATACTTACCTGTCCTAAAATAAATGAACTCGATTTTGTTGGAGCAATTGCAATCAAGGTAGTGTTTGCATATCCAGGTCTGATTGATTTATAACCTTTCTCATCATGCAACCATCTTGAAGCCTCTTCGCTCTTTTCTTTCATTGTTGAAAAGATTTCATGGTTTAATTGTTTTGCTTGAAGAGAATCAAACGTAATTAATTTAGATTGAAATAGTGAATGATAACCCAAAACTCCAAGTCCCAATGCTCTATGATCGTTTGCAAATCTCCATGCTCTTTTCATTCCAGGCATGTTATATGATTTAAGTACAAACTCATCCATAACTGCATTTAAGAACAGGGTATAGGTTTCAATTGCATCAGTTTCTTTAATTTCGTCCCAGTGTAATAGGTTAATAGAACCTAAACAACATACGAAAGAATTGAATGAATCTGTTGGTAATTGAATTTCACTACATAAGTTACTTGCAGTAATATCAAGTCCTAATTCTTTATATGGAGAATTGTTATTTGAATTGTCTTTAAACATAATGTAAGGAAAACCAAACTCGTTACGTCTTTGAATAACTTTAGCCCAAACTTTACGTTTTTCAGCATCTCCAGCTTTCATTTCCTCTAACCACTTGTCAGTTACTGTAACTCCATATTGTAAATTTTGAATTGGATTACCTTCAGTTCCAATATCTAAAAATTCTAAAATATCGCTATGTTCGATTGGTAACCATGCAGCGCATGCTCCTCTTCTTGCCTCTGATTGTTTACATACATCAACCGTTGTATCGTACATTCTAGCATAATGCACTGGTCCGTCTGCTGTTCCTCCTGTTGAGATTTTAGTTCCTCTTGCTCTGATATTTCCTAAAAATACTGAAGTACCACCTCCGTATTTTGACATCATTCCAATTTCTCTACTTCCATTTAAGATACTATCTAGAGTATCGTCAACATTGCTTCCATAACAACTAACTGGAAGTCCTTTGTCTTTTCCAAAGTTAATCCAAACTGGGGTTGACAAACTATAGAATCCTCTCATCATATAGTCCTCAAACTTCTTTGCAAACCCTTCAATTTTTAAATATTTTTCTGCCGTGTTTGCTACATCTTTAATTCGCTGTTCTGGAGATTCTTTAATATAACCTCTAGATAAAAATGTTCTACTGTCCTCATTAAGCCAGTAATTTCTTTCGTATTCCATTTAGTTTGTTTTGTTTTTAATTTTAAAATAGGTCGTCTTCGGTAATTGCTTTAGACTTTTTGTTGTAGTCGATTTGTTTTTTATAAAAGAAATCTCCCTCTTTTGTTGAAAGAATCTCAACGTCAAACCAAAGAGACTTTTCAATTTCTACAAAATCAACATCGAATACTGGTTTCATTCCAATTCTTTGTAGCGAATTATTAAAACGATTTTGAATAAATTGTTTGATAGTTTCTTTTGATAGGAAATCAAGTTCTCCCTTTTCGAAAATCCAATCAAGAATTTTAACTTCTGCTAAATAGGCTTTTTTACAAGCAGAATCTATAAGATTTTCAAATTCCTCATCAAACCATTCTGGATTTTCTCTCTTAATAATGTTAATTAGTTCAGAACCAAAGTTTCCGTGGATTTCCTCCTCTTTACTTGTTGCTTCAACTACATTTGAAATACCTTTAAATAGATTTTTCTCTTTGTTAAAAGACATCATAATAAAGAATTGGCTAAATAAACTAACATGTTCAATAAACAATGAAAATAATAATACGGATTTCGTATACATTTTATTGTCCTTACTTCTTGTACCATCCAAATACTTACTTAAGTATGCAATTCTATCTTTAATTGCTGGAATCTCTACTACATGTTGGAATTCGTCCTCTAATCCTAAGATTCTTAATAATTGTGCGTATGCATCTTTGTGTCGCACTTCTGATTCGGCAAATGTCATACCAACATCTCCAATTTCAGTAATAGGCATTCTTTTGTAAAGATCTGCCCAAAATGTTTTAACGTTAACTTCGATTTGTGCAATCGCCAACATTGCTCTTTTAATTACTTCACGCTCAGAATCAGATACTTTAGTCATAAAGTCATCAATATCTGTCGTAAAATTAAATTCTGTGTGGATCCAGTATGAATGTCGGATCGCATCTTTGTATGCTAATAGGGAAGGGTATTCGTATGGTAAAATATTTACTCTCTTTTCGAAAATATTATTCATGATTTGTAAATTTTTATTTTTGTTAGTTATTTATCTGAGTCTTTTAGCCAGTTCATCGGCTTTTGTAAAGTATTCATAAGAAGTTTTCTTATAATCTTTACGTTGGGCATAAAGGTCGCTTAATATTTTTCGAAGGATAGAATCTTCGGTCTTATATACTACTCCATTATCACATACAATTACGTTCTTGTCTTTTCGGCGCTCTTCAATTTCACTTTTATAAATCTTTTCAATATAAGCATCGGGAGAAATATTAAACTGACGCATAATTGAAGGATATAGTGAAGCAAAGTCAAATGCACTTACTCCTTCATAGAATCCAAGAATCGGTTCTTTTACAAAAGCTCCAGCATATTGTCCATCTTTTTGACCATCTGCTTTTTCCTCACTTCCAATTCTCATTCCTTGCTCTGCCAATTTTCTGGCCATAATAGCTTCAGTAACTGCCACTGGAGAACTTGCCTTATAAAGTGGCATGTTTGTAATGTTTGCAAGTGTTAATAGTACTTCCATCGATTTCAACTTCTGATCAATGTAGTATACAAGGACTGAATCGACTACGTTATAATATATGTACTTGACAAAGTTGTCTCTATATAAGTCCTGTAATGAACCTGTGTACTTGATTTTGTTAACATTAAGTACTTGACTTGAAACATAATCAAGGGAATTGGATTCTTTTACTTTAACTGATCGATCATATTTGTCATACAATTGCATATAATCCAGGATTCCGATGTGTAACGGTCTGCTATCTGTAGTATCTACTGAACCTGTCATTCCAATTTCTTTAATGTCGATTTGGAGTCTTTTACAACGATTAACAATATATTGCCAGTCATAGTTAATAAAGTTCCATCCGGTCATCATTGGAAACTTAGGTAAGAATTTCATTAAGAAAGTGTATACCATATCGTATTCAGATTTGAACTTATGATATTTGAATTCCCAATCCATATCAAAATCCTTGAAGTACTCATTGGTATCATCTTGAATCTTTTGAATTTTATCTGGTGCCATATCTTCAAGACCTAAAACGATCGCTTTACGGTCTGGAGTAATAATTGAGAATGAAAGAATTCTACTTTTAGCCTCTTCGGCTTTTGGAAATCCATCAACAATCTCAGTTTCAATATCGACGAAATAAGTTTTCGGCATATTGTATGCTGTTAGGTCAGCTTTATCTTTCTCAGAAAGGCTATCTAAGAAATATAGGATCGAAAACTTATTGAATTGTCTTCCATATCCTAATTTAACAGAACGGCCATCCCAGTTTTTATACTCTGGACTAGCCGCTCTATCTTTATCATCACAAACATACCAGTTTTGGAACTTGTCAACTGGGTATTGTTTGAATGCTACTTCTCCTTTTTCATTATAGTATGAAATGATTACATCTTTTTCACGCTGTTCGATGTCTAGTATCATTTAATATCCTCTTTTTTGACGGTTAACATTCTCTTCTGCTTTTGCAAAGTAATAATTGTAAGCAGTTTTTGCATCTAATCCGATTGAAGATGCATAGTTTATAAAGAAATGTAGAATATCTACCCATTCCATATAAAGCTCTTTTTTATCATCTTCAGAAAGGTCAGAAATTTTCATTGTTTCATACTTTGAAAAGTCTTTTTTCCAGTATTTCCATACTGCATTTCCACTTCCATCTTTAATACCTCCAAGAGCATCTGTCATCTCGTGGATTTCATCCACAACTGCATGGGTATTAACATGCCAGAAATTCATAATATCTCTAATTGACATCTCTTCGAAATTGAAACCATAAGTTTGCTCTTGCATTTTCTTTTGGTTTTCCATGATGTCGGCCAAGTGCGTTGTTGATTCACTATAGAAGTCTTTTACTTCCAGATCTTTACATTCGTTGTCTACGTTTGCCATAATTATTTTTTATAATAGTTTTATAAGTAATTTTGAACTTGTTTAAAATAAACATGAACTTTTAAATGAAGTATTTTCTACTTCACATGATTCTCCAATTTGTTCTTTCGAGATTGGGGCATTTGCTCTATTAAGAGCCATCTTTTTGCTATCTCTAAGCCTTAAGAATACTCCAAACTGGCAACAACTGATTTCAGTTCCAAACGTTGTAAATCTTCCTGTCTCAGAAACAACATTCAAAATATCTTCATTCTCTCCAGTAAAATCAAAGAATTCATGTTGAGTGTCTCGAATCTGTCTGATAACCTTGGCTCCAACTTCAGACGAGATTGAAAAACCTAAGTGTTCATAGAACCAATTGATTGTAATCATCGCTCCAACACCAGGCGCAACAAAATCATCATCTTCATCAAGATTTCCAAATGTAGCATTCGGTCTTAATAGAGCAGGAGTTCCGATTTCGGGCATTCGAGCAAGGTTGGTACTAAAGTGGTAGCCATAATAGTTTCCAATTCCTCGATGTGATGTTAAGAAATTAAAAGATTCCTCCATAGTTGGTTTCTTTGAATAGAAATCCGCGAAACGAGGACCAAGTAGAGTAAACCAATAAAACATATCACTAGTTCTACTTTGTCTATCTGGTTGAGGTTCTGCATTAATTAGAACATCATAAGGTGTTTTAATTAACCTTGTAAAGTTTCTAGATTCTGTCTGTAAACTGGTTCTTAATTCAGTAGTTCCATAAATCTTTTCACCTCTTCGTTTGGCATTCTCCATATTAACCATACATTGTAGAACGTATTTCTCATCGTTTACAAGGCTATCGTACTTAACGAATGGATATCCGGTCTCTTGTGTTAGTAGGCTAATTGTATTTGAAGGTCCATAGAATTTTACAATCGCTGCATTAATTAATCGGTCCTCAAAGGTACAATCA
>Ga0208439_1000710_pt1 | contig 10180 bp, 10 predicted proteins | sample ColrivemetaGS703_FD_187621 | JGI IMG/M metagenome (GOLD analysis project Ga0208439, IMG submission 187621) | Estuarine microbial communities from the Columbia River estuary - Freshwater metaG S.703 (SPAdes) (version 2) | ecosystem: Environmental > Aquatic > Marine > Intertidal zone > Estuary ...
AACAAATCGATGGACAAAACACCAAACGCGTTTCGCAAATTGCCTTTAAATTTGAAGCATGATTCGCTCTCCACAAACGCCCCGAGAATGGGAACACTACTACCAATTGCGCTATGATATCTTGCGCGCACCCTGGGGGCAGCCCATTGGAAGCGAACAAACCGCAGATGAAAAAGCACACCAACACTTTTCTTATTTTGACAACTCCAATCAGATTCTTGGCGTTGGACGTCTAGACTCTATTGATTCACAAACCACACAGATTCGCTTTATGGCGGTAGCTGAACAACAGCAAGGTAAAGGAATCGGAAGGGCCCTCATGGAAGAAATGGAAAACGTTTCAAAAGAAATGGGCATTCAAAAAATCGTTTTACACGCCAGAGCAATTGCCCTCCCTTTTTATGAAAAACTCGGCTACCAACTCGATGTACCCTCCCACTTGCTCTTTGGCGAAATCCAACATTTTTTGATGCACAAATTGATCTAATGCATGACTGAAGACGCATACGTATTACAAGAATTCTACAAAATCATTACGCCCAACAAAGTAAATATGTTTGAGCGCATTGCCGCCCAGCGCACCAAGCACATTGTTGTAGGGGTCGAGAATATCCAACAAGACCACAATGCCTCTGCTATTATGCGCAGCATGGATTGCCTCGGTTTTCAAGAGTTGCACCTCATCGAAAAAAACAACACCTATCAATTTCAAAGAGATATTGCACTTGGCGCCGCTCGTTGGTTAGATGTCGAGCAACATCAAGAAGGACCCGAACCGGTATTGAACGCAATAGCACAACTCAAAAGCAAAGGATACCGCATCGTGGCGACGTCTCCGCATCACAAAGCCAAGACCCCTCAAACCATCAACCTTGATCAGCCCCTTGCCCTTTTTTTTGGGGCTGAAAAACACGGTATTTCAGAAGAGTTGCTGCAAAATGCAGATGATCTTTTGCATATTCCGATGCATGGTTTTACGGAAAGTTTTAATTTATCGGTCTCGGCCGCAATCATCTTGAATGCCTTGCGCACACGCTTAGAACAAAGTAACTTCAATTGGCTCTTATCCGAGGAGGAGAGAACGCAACTCAAAATTACATGGTGCGAGCGCATCCTCAACGGCGGACCACAACTTGCGCAAAAATTTCGCAAAGAATTTAAAAAAGATTGATAACTTTGAGTGTACACGTATCATAAACAAACACTTATGGGAAAAGGAGACAAAAAAACGGCAAAAGGAAAACGCGCAATGGGTTCTTATGGCAAGACCAGAAAACGCAAAGAAGATGCACCAATTGTTGTCGTTAAAAAAGAAAAGAAAGAAAAGCCAGCTAAGGCAGAGCCTAAAGCAAAGGCCTCAGCCGCCAAGAAACCGGCCGCCAAAAAAACGACCACAAAAAAATCTGAATGATTCAAAGAGCTGCCTTCGCAGCTCTTTTTTTTTGCAACTTTGCAACGCATTAGCAACCATTAATCAACTTTTATGAAACACAACTTTGGCGCAGGGCCGTGTATTTTACCCCAAGAAGTATTCCAAGAGGCAGCAGCAGCTGTTTTAGATTTCAACGGTCTTTCCATCCTTGAAGTCTCTCACCGACACAAAGATTTTGTAGCCGTCATGGACGAAGCCATCGCTCTAGTCAAAAAGGCGCTCCATGTACCAGATGGCTATTCAGTGGCTTTTTTACAAGGTGGCGCTACACTTGGCTTTACCATTGCTGCGCTGAACATGCAGCGTCAAACCAAGCGAGCAGGCTACATAAACACCGGTACTTGGGCTAGCGGTGCTATTAAAGAAGCCAAGAAGGTCGGAATCGACGTCGACGTATTTGCTTCTTCCGAAGATCAGAACTTCACTTACATTCCTAAAAACTACAACGTACCCACGGATGTAGATTATATACATTTCACGAGTAACAACACCATCTACGGCACGCAATTCAAAGATTTCCCAAAAACTAATTTGCCGCTCGTCTGCGATATGTCTTCGGATATTTTCTCGCAAGAAATCAACGTGGCTGACTTCGACCTCATTTATGCAGGCGCTCAAAAAAATCTTGGGCCAGCAGGCGCCACTCTTTATATTGTCAAAGACGAAGCTTTGGGCAAAAGCACGGCGCAATTCATGCCAACTTATCTCGACCTCAAGCAGCAAATCGAGAAAGAATCAATGCTGAATACTCCACCAGTTTTTAGTGTGTATGTCTCGATGCTCAACCTGCGTCATTTATTGGCAAACGGTGGCGTAAGTGCACAACAAGCTAAAAACGAAGCGAAAGCCCAATTACTTTACAGTGAAATCGACAGCAATCCTACTTTCAAAGGAGCAGTTGCAGCCGAAGACCGCTCGCAAATGAACGTGACTTTCTTATTAACAGATGAAAGCAGAAGCGATGAATTCGACCAAATGTGGAAAGCTGCCGGTATTGTAGGCTTGCCAGGACACCGCTCTGTTGGGGGTTACCGCGCATCTCTGTACAACGCTCTTCCGCTGGAAAGCGTTCAAGTATTGGTTGATGTCATGAGCGAATTTAATAGAAGAGGATAAGATGAAAATTTTAGCAAACGACGGTATTTCTGAACTCGGCAAAGCGTTATTAGAAGCCGCAGGGCACGTAGTGAGCACCGATAAAGTCTCACAAGACGAATTGATCAACACCATCAATCAGCATGGCTTTGATGCTGTTTTGGTGCGCAGCGCCACCACCGTGCGCAAAGAAGTAGTCGACGCTTGCCCTGGCTTGCGCCTGATTGGCCGCGGCGGTGTAGGCATGGACAACATCGATGTAGCTTACGCCCGTGAAAAAGGCCTTACCGTGATCAATACGCCCGCCTCTTCATCTCAATCTGTTGCGGAACTCGTGATGGGGCAGCTTTTTTCGATTTCGCGTTTCTTACACGACTCTTTTAAAAACATGTCGAGCGGAGACTTCTCCACCCTCAAGAAAAACTATGCTAAAGGTGTTGAACTCCGCGGCAAAACAATTGGCATTGTCGGATTTGGGCGCATAGGCCAAAGTTTGGCTGCTTACGCTTTAGGTGCCGGCATGAAAGTCATTGCCATTGAAAGAAGAGCGCGCATTCAGCCAATTACCCTGAAAATCGGGGGACAAACAATAGAGATTCCTGTCAAAGTGGTGGATAACCTACATGAAGTACTTCAACAACTCGACTACATCTCTATTCACGTTCCCAAACAAACCGACGGTTCAGCAGTCATTGGCGCTAAAGAATTTGCACTCATGAAAAAAGGCGTGCGCTTAGTCAATGCTGCTCGTGGAGGGGTCATTGACGAACAAGCGCTTTTAGCAGCACTAGAAAACGGAACAGTTGCAGCAGCCGCACTGGATGTTTACGACAACGAGCCAAACCCACTCAAAGAACTCATCAATCATCCGAAGATTGCCTGCACACCTCACATTGGCGCAGCGACGCTAGAAGCCCAAGATCGTATTGGCGAAGAACTCGCCGAGCTCATCATTGACTTTTCAAAAGAAGCATGATGTCGCAAAACGCTTGATTACAAAAAAAGCGAAGGTTAACCTTCGCTTTTTTTTTTGACAATTGACAAGCAACTCTTAGGCCTCTTCTACAATTGAAATGCTATCAATACTGTCGCCCTGACGAATGGCATCCAATACCTCTAATCCTTCATAGACTTTACCAAAAACAGTATGTTGGCGATCGAGGTGAGCGGTGTTATTGCGAGAGTGGCAAACGAAAAACTGAGAGCCGCCTGTATTGCGACCAGCATGTGCCATGGATAAAACACCGCGGTCGTGGTGCTGGTTCTCTCCACTGGTTTCGCAGTCAATTTGGTAGCCCGGACCACCTGTTCCTGGAATACCGCTTGCGCCTTCACGGGTATTTGGGCAACCACCTTGGATGACAAAATCTGGAATGACACGGTGCCATTTGAGTCCGTTGTAATAACCGTCTTTGGCTAGTTTAACAAAATTAGCTACGGTGTTGGGTGCGTCTGCAGCATACAACTGCACGTGCATATCCCCTTTGTTGGTAGAGATGATTGCTTTCATAAAATCTTTTTGCGGCAAATTTACAGCTATTTTGGCGGATATTTTGTTGAAAACTCAGTTGATAAAGCACATTTCACTACAGTTGAAACTGCTCAAGCGAATGTTAAATTTGTCATGAAGCAAATTCTATCAACAAATGTTTAGCTCCTTCACGAAGAAAAAATTATCGGACAACCAAGTAGCCAACGTCTTTATCAATGGTATTTTTGATAGCGTAGACAACGGCTTTGCCGAAGTTGCCGCGATGATCAACGAAGACAGCGCATTTGTGACCAGCCCCAATATTTCCAGTGCAGACTCCGGCCAATTTGGCCTCATCGTGATTGTGGGCAATTTGTCTTTTTTAGAGAGTACTTTTGAAGCCGAACAAGCAGAGCGCGTAGAGCAATTAATTTTTGAAAAGTTATCGCGCATGTACGAAATGAGCGTCGGAGATTTTCAGAACATGATCCGCGATTACCAAAGCTTCATCATGCGCGTTAATCATCCGTCCAAAAACTGGATCTACGGTATGTCGAAAGCTATTTTCCACAAATACGGCCTCTACGAATTCCAAGATGACTACTTCAAGCGTATGCAGGCGCCCAACCCTTTATTTCTCAAGCGCATGGACGAAGTCATGGCTAACTTTGTATGGAATTGGGACGCCTTCTTCAAAAAATTCCGCATCTAAGCTGCTCGTTCCTTCCTAATGAGCATCCACTGCAAGTTCTTCATGAGCGTGGATCGGTTTTCTAAAAACAATTTTACCGTCGAACATATCCATCACCACGTTTTGCGCTTTGTCCACCTTTTGGGCTAATATCGCCTTAGAAAACTCATTGAGGACTTGCTTTTGAATAACGCGCTTCACTGGCCTTGCGACAAAGAAAGGATCGTAACCCATGGATAGAATATGTTCAAAGGCATCGGGCGTCACCACCAACCTGATATCAGATTCGAGCAATTTGTTTTTGAGCTCAGTGAGTTGCATCTCGACAATCTGAGCAACTTCTTTTTTGGTCAATGGCAAAAAGAGAATGCTTTCATCGATGCGGTTCAAAAACTCAGGACGAATGGTGTGGCGCAGCAAGTCGAGTACTTCAGTGCGCGTGCTTTCGGCAACTTCTGGATATGCAGACTCCTTGACTTTTTCAAAGCGCTCGTGAATGAGCTGAGAACCTAAATTCGAGGTCATAATAATGAGTGTATTTTTAAAATTCACCAAACGACCTTTGTTATCCGTAAGCCGACCATCGTCCAATACTTGAAGTAAAATATTGAAGACATCCGGATGCGCCTTTTCAATTTCATCCAACAAAATAATGGAGTATGGTTTTCTGCGGACGGCTTCGGTTAGCTGCCCTCCTTCTTCGTAACCAACATATCCAGGAGGTGCGCCCACAAGCCTGCTCACCGCGTGCTTTTCCTGGTACTCGCTCATGTCGATGCGCGTCATGGCTTGTTCGTCGTTAAAAAGATAAGCAGCTAAAGCTTTGGCCAATTCTGTTTTACCCACTCCGGTGGTACCCAAGAAAATAAAAGAGCCAATTGGGCGCTTGGCATCTTGTAAACCTGCCCTACTGCGGCGAATAGCATCTGAAAGTGCGGTAATGGCTTCTTCTTGCCCCACTACGCGTTTGTGCAATTCTTCTTCTAAGCGCAGCAATTTACCGAGTTCGCTATCGAGCATCTTTCCTACGGGTATGCCGGTCCATTTAGAAACCACCTCGGCAATTTCACCGACATCCACCACCTCTTTGATGAGTTTGGCTTGTGATTCAAGTGCTTGCTGTTGATTTTTCATTTGATCGAGCGCCTCTTCAGCTTCTTTGATTTTGCCATAACGCAATTCGGCTACTTTTCCATAATCGCCCATGCGTTCGGCCGCATCGGCTTCGAACTTCAGTGTTTCAATGGCTTCTTTGGCGCGCTGAATTCCTTCTATGAGATCTTTTTCTGCTTGCCAACGGCTTTGCAAATTCAGGCGTTGTTCCTGGAATTTAGCGAGTTCTTGCGCTACTTGCTCTTGACGTTTAGGATCATTTTCACGTATAATTGCGGCTTTCTCGATTTCTAATTGCATGATTTTGCGCTCAACTTCATCGAGTTCTTCGGGCTTGGAATTGATTTCCATGCGCAATTTAGCAGCTGCTTCGTCTATTAAGTCAATTGCTTTATCTGGCAAATGACGGTCAGTGATATAGCGCTGAGAGAGCTCTACAGCAGAAATAATCGCGGCATCTTTGATGAGCACCTTGTGGTGGTTTTCGTATTTTTCTTTGATGCCGCGCAGAATCGAAATGGCATCTTCGGTGCTGGGTTCATCGATGAGTACCGTCTGAAAACGACGCACAAGCGCTTTGTCTTTTTCAAAATACTTTTGGTATTCATTGAGGGTGGTGGCACCAACTGCTCGCAGCTCGCCTCTTGCCAATGCTGGCTTTAAAATATTGGCAGCATCCATGGCTCCTTCGCCGCCGCCTGCACCTACTAATGTGTGAATTTCATCGATAAACAAAATGATTTCACCTGCTGCGGCAATCACCTCCTTAACAACTGCCTTTAGCCTTTCTTCGAATTCACCTTTGTATTTAGCACCCGCAACCAAAGAACCCATATCCAAAGAATAAACGGTTTTGGTCTTGAGGTTTTCAGGCACATCACCCGCAATAATACGGTGCGCCAAACCCTCAGCTATTGCCGTTTTACCTACCCCGGGCTCTCCAATAAGTATCGGGTTATTTTTGGTGCGGCGCGTCAAAATTTGCAGCACTCTTCTGATTTCGTCGTCGCGACCAATAACAGGGTCGAGCTTGCCGTCTTTGGCGAGCGCATTGAGGTTTTTGGCGTATTTCTCCAAAGATTGGTAATTGGCGTCTTGTTGTGCATCTTGCACTTTTTCTTCGTTTCTGAGGTCCATAATTTGTGTTTTAACAATTTGACTTTTCAAAATCCATTTTGCTCATTTTAGTTGAAAAGCAACGCACAAATGCTACACCACCCCTTATTTTACTGACGTAATGACTGATTTTAGCTATTAAAAATGACAATATTTCCGAATAGAAGGAAAATTACAGAATTTACGACTGTCAATGTAACCATTGGTTGGATGCTTCCGTTAAGGTCAAGCAATACATGATTTATCCGGGCAACGGACAAAAAGGTATTCTTGCAACAATGCCACATGGGGCACGCAAGAATTGTTTGTTGTTTGTTTGAAAGTCTCGCTTCGGCGGGACTTTCCTTTTTTACTCCACGCAGTTCATGACCTCATTAAACCATTTGACTTTTTGCTTGTCACTTAGTTTTTCACTCTTTTTTGCACAAGCATCCATGATACTTGCATCTTGCTCGGCACTTGGCTTGGTCAATTCCTGACCGCAGGTACATGCATCTGGGTTCGAGGAAGAACAACCCGACAAAAAGAAAAGACTCGCGAAGAATAGGATTTGTTTCATGTGATAAAGATATGCATTTCGTTTGCTTTTTGTATTTTCGTGCTCATGCGCAAGGTCCTTTTTCTGCTCCTCGTGTTGGGCTCAAGTTTTTCAAAAAGCTGGGCACACGAATTTTATTTCGCTTACGCCGAATTGGCCTACAACGAAATGAATCAAAAATTTGAAGGAACACTCATTTTCACCACTCATGACCTCGAAAGAGCGCTCGAGCCAAAGGGTACACTTATTGGCAAATTGGAAAAAAGCGATGAGACCTCTACCCTTCGCAAGCAATTAGAATCTTACATCAACCAACATTTTTATATCCGCTACGGTTGTGCACTCGATTCAAATGCTTATGACGTCATGTGCTACACACAATTCACACTGGAAGGTATCTCACCGGCGCTCAATGGTACTATTGAATGCTACATCTCAGCTCCCGCGAAACTTATTTACCTCCCAACTCATCTTGGCTTAGCTTACTCAACCTTTTTAGAAATACATTTTGGCGCCTTATTTGAAACCTTTTCGGGTCAACAAAATAAACTAACTCTCATTTACAGAAATCAAAAAGAAACCTTGAATTTTATTCCAGGAAAAGAAACACAAACCCTCTTTCTCAAGCCATGAAAAAACTAATATTCGCATTATTGACCTTGTCGAGCACCACACTTTTAGCCCAAACCAAATTTGCGCAACTCGACCAAATGTTGCCGACCCCCAACAACTACCGAGCTGCCTCTGGTGCGCCTGGCCATGCTTATTATCAGCAAAAAGCCGATTACAAAATGACGCTGGTATTAGACGATGCCAAACAACGCTTGGATGGCGTCGAGACCATTACCTACAACAATAATTCACCAGACCCTCTCGCCTACCTTTGGTTGCAACTCGATCAAAATATTTACAACCTCGATTCAGATAGTAAAATCATTGAAGTCGAAAAAATGGAAAACTTCAAAAGCGTCTCTGACTTGCGCAAACGCGATTTTTATTACGATGGCGGCTTTAAAATTGAGCGCATCACCAACATGAGCGGCCAGCCCATGAAATACTTCATCAACAAAACCATGATGCGCATCGATTTGGCCAAGCCATTGCTTCCGGGCCAAAATATTTCGTTTCAAATCAAATGGTGGTACAACATCAATGACCGCATGCAAGTGGGTGGTCGCTCTGGCTATGAATATTTTGAAACCGACCAAAACTACCTCTACACCATTGCGCAGTTTTTTCCACGCATGTGCGTCTACAATGACGTTACAGGTTGGCAAAACAAACAATTCCTTGGGCGCGGCGAATTCACGCTGCCTTTTGGCGACTACGAAGTGAGCATTACCGTTCCTGCTGACCATATCGTTGCGGCCACTGGTGAGTGTCAGAACTATGCGAGTATCCTGACTGCAGAGCAGCGCAAGCGCTATGAACAAGCTAAAAAATCGGACAGCCCAGTGCTTATTGTGACGCAAGCAGAAGCTGAGGCGGCCGAAAAAAACAAAGCTGAAAAAACCAAAACATGGGTGTACAAAGCCACCAACGTTCGCGATTTTGCATTTGCAAGCTCCCGCAAATTCATTTGGGATGCCCAAAAGCAAACGGTTGGCAACAAAGACATTTTATGCATGAGTTACTACCCGAAAGAAGGCAACCCGTTATGGGAACGATACTCTACCAAGTTAGTGGCGCACACCATCAAAACCTACTCTAAATACACCGTTAATTACCCTTATCCGGTGGCTATTTCTGTGCACTCCAAATGGATTGGCATGGAATACCCCATGATTTGCTTCAATGGCGGCAGACCAGAAGCCGATGGCACTTATTCCGAAGGCGAAAAATACGGCATGTGGGGCGTGATCATCCATGAGGTTGGGCACAATTTCTTCCCAATGATCATCAACTCTGACGAGCGCCAATGGACCTGGATGGACGAAGGACTCAATACTTTTGTGCAATACCTCACAGAACAAGAATGGGAGCGCGACTACCCTAGTCGCCGCGGGCCAGCCTACATGATCGCAGACTACATGCGTGGCGACGTGAGTGGCATCTCCCCCATCATGACTAATTCTGAATCCATCAAGCAATTCGGCAACAACGCCTACGGTAAGCCCGCAACAGCGCTCAATATTTTGCGCGAAACGGTCATGGGGCGCGAGCTTTTCGATTACGCTTTCAAAACTTACTGCGAGCGCTGGGCCTTCAAGCACCCTACGCCTGCCGATTTCTTCCGCACCATGGAAGACGCCTCTGCCGTAGACCTCGATTGGTTTTGGCGCGGTTGGTTTTACTCCACCGACCACGTCGACATTGCTTTAACAGACGTCAAATGGTTTCAGTTGAATACCCAAAATCCTGCACTTGAGAAAGCCTTTTTACAGCAAAAAGACGCCCAAAAAGACGTCCATATTGGCGTTACGCGCAACCAAACGGCGATTGGGCAAACGGTCAACGAACGCGACCCTCAAATTGATGATTTTTACGGCAAACGCAACATTTATGAGGTAGATGCGCTTGACCAAAAAGCCTACGAGAGCTTCGTAGCCAAAACAAGCGCTGAAGATCTAGCCTACCTCAAAGCTGGCAAGCAACTCTACGAACTTACCTTCGAAAATTTAGGTGGTCTTGTCATGCCACTGATCATTGAAGCAACTTTTGCCGATGGCAGCAAAAAAGTAGAGCGTATACCAGCAGAAATCTGGCGCATCGAAGAATTGAAGG
>Ga0208439_1000721_pt1 | contig 10096 bp, 5 predicted proteins | sample ColrivemetaGS703_FD_187621 | JGI IMG/M metagenome (GOLD analysis project Ga0208439, IMG submission 187621) | Estuarine microbial communities from the Columbia River estuary - Freshwater metaG S.703 (SPAdes) (version 2) | ecosystem: Environmental > Aquatic > Marine > Intertidal zone > Estuary ...
AACAGTTGGTCCGGTATTAAAAAAGATGAAATTACAACACGTTGGAAATTTAAATACGACATATGATTTTGTGAATAGTGAGAATAATACTACGATTTCTGTAAAAACGTTAATGAAAGGGAATCGTATATGTCCTCAGCATATAGGACAATGTAGTTTAAATAGTTTATCATCAAAATTGGGTAAACATTTTGATAAAATTGAAACATTTAAGAATTATTTTATGGATAATAAGATAGATATGTTAACAAATTATTTAGTAAATTGTTTTTGTTGTGATATGACGATTATATATAAATTTGATAAAGGGATTGTGTATATAATTAGAAGGCGAGGTGATATTAAATTTACGAATGAGTTGTCTTTATCTACGTCAAAGTTATTATGTGATTGGAACGAGTCGAATACAGTATATGTTAATGAGCTAAACTTAAATGAAAAGCGTTTATCTATTGGAGAGTTACAGATTCATAAAAATAGGAATTGTGTAAAGTTTCGTTTTAATGTTGATACATTAGTTGAAATGATAAAGAGTGGTTATATTGAAAATTTATCTGTGGACGTTTATAATTTAAAAACGAAATACTCTTTTACAGTAGAAAAGAATATGAAAGAAAAGAATACGAAAGAACAGAATACGAAAGAAAAGAATACGAAAGAAAAGAATACGAAAAAAAAGTTATGTTTTCAGAGTTTTAATTATTTGGGTAGTAAGATGAAGTTGTTGGACTTTATAAAAGATACAGTATGTGATTATACTAATAAGAGTAGTTATAAAGAGGTTACTAGTTTTGCTGATATATGTAGTGGTACAGGTGTTGTATCATTTGATGTATTAAAAGGTGGTTGTAATAAAATTTTAACTAATGACATTCAAAATTATGCTTATGTGGTATCATCTGTTTGGTCAAAAAATGGAATGGATATACAAAAGTTAAAGAAGATTGTTGATGGTTTAAATGATGAATTATCTAAGGTACAAGAAATTGATTTGCCAAATGTAGACAATCTAGACACAGGTAGTTATTTTATATATAGCAATTATACAGAAGCTGGTCCAGATTATAGGTTATATTTAACAAAGATGAATGGTTATAAGACGGATTATATAAGGAAACATATAAATCGTTTACGAGAAAGGGGTGATTTGAATGATAAAGAGTATCGTTTATTGTTAAAATTGTTATTATATGCGGTATCATCTGTGAGTAATATTGCTAGTGTGTATGGTGCGTATTTAAAAAAATACAAGAAAGTTGCTTTGAAAAATATAGTTTTAAATTGGAGTCTTGTTGAATCTTTAGTGGATGATGATATACAACACGAATGTTATAATAGTAATATTAGTGATTTGTTAAATAGTAAAGATTTTTCTGATTATGAAGTTGTTTATATGGATCCTCCTTATGTTGCAAATAGAAGTTATCACGATAATTATCATTTATTAGAGACAATTAGTCGTTATGATAATCCAAAGATAAAGGGTAAGACGGGATTAAGAGAATTGGTAGATACAAAATCAAAGTTTTGTTCAAAACGTGATGCGTTTGAGGAGTTCAAGGTTGTTTTATCAAAAATTAGATCAAGATATATATTTATAAGTTATTCATCTGAGAGTGTTGTATCAAAGAGTGATATGATGGAATTATTAAAAAATGCAGGTTGGAATGATGTAAAATGTTATGAGAAACAGTATCAAAGATTCAAGTCAAATAAGAATAGTGATGAAAAACAACCAAAGAATATTATAGAGTATATATTTTGTGGAAAGAGAACAGATTAAAAATAGATAAATTTTATAAAATAGATAAATTTTACAAAATTAAAATAAAAATATAGATTAAATGAATTATTATTTAACATTAGATTACTTTAGATATACATATGACAAAATGAAATCTTATTGGAATAAGACGTTTAATATGTTGAAGACTGGCACGGACACTGAATGTACATTGATAAATATAAACAAAACAACCTATGTATCTTATGATGAATTATGGGAATTACGACTAGAAAATACACTGTATCTGAATTTGTGACCTAGACTAAATAAAAAATTGAATTTTTTTTCGAGTTTGTAAGAAAACAAATGTCTTTTAACTTTTTACAACAATTCGCATCCATTAACATTAATGACAATGTCAATGACAATCGCAACAACAATGACAACAACAATGACAACAACTCTAAAGCAATTAAAAATGTAAAAACAGAAAAAAATGTAAAAACAGAAAAAAATATTAAAAAAAATGGTTTTGTGCACGGTATTAATGTTGTAATGAAGACTGGTGAATACAAAGGTTATGATGGTTTTGTGTACGAGTGTTTGCCTGAAAAGGTAAATCTTATGTTAAAGAATTATTCTTATGTGTTTATTAAAGATTACAAGGACAAGAAAATTGGTGACAAATTAAATTTGAATGGTGATAAAATAGTATCTAAAATTGATGTTTTGTACAAGGTGTTAATTGAAGGTGAGACTGTACAAGAAATTAATTTACCGATGGATCATTTTGTAAGATTTGTATTTTTTATGAATGGTAAAGTTCAAAGAGTTGGTCAGATTTTAAAGGTATATGATACATCGTACGAAGTTGTAATGATGGATATTAAACAATTTGGTGTGTCAAAGAATGATGTTAATGTTGTTATGAAAATGCTTTCAGATGGTTTGTTGACTGATAAAATTTATAATATGTATGGAGAAAAAAATTTGGTGATGAAGAATGAATGTTTTGATGAATATTATATGGTTTGTAAACGTTCAGAAAAAAGTGAAGTTGATTATTTTGCAAAGTATGGTAAAGTATGCTTGGAAATTCCTGAACAATATCTTGTAGTGAATGAAAAATTTTTGAGTGTGAGTAAATCGATGGTGAAGATTGATGGTAAGAGAGTAAAAGTAAAAAGTGGTATTTACAAAAATTCTGAAGGTGAATTAGTTGATATTCAGGAAGCTTCATTAGAAGTAAGTATAAATGCTTTATGTAAAGTGATACATAATCATTACATATATGTAAATGGTTATTATACACAGAGAAAAATTTATGTATCGGATGTATTTTACAAGGATTTATTATTAAAGAATGGTAATTATTTTGAGGTAAAGGAATGGTATGATGATTGTATTTCTGGTGTTGAAAAGATTGGAACAACTTATGCGGAAACAATTATAAAGACAGATGATATTGATATGGCTATGTCAGGTTTTATGGTTATTTACAATACCGATACCAATACTAAAAAGTATAATTTAGATAATAATTCACAAGTATTATATGATGAAAATGAAATTTTGCCTTGCAATTCAGATGACAACGGTGATGATGTCGATGACATTGATAATTCAAACGATGACTATGGGGATCACGATAATGATAATGATAGAGAAAATGTTGATGATTATGTGTTTGATTCGAATGAAGGTCAAATGAAAGAAACGTTCAAGGATTTTGAGAGATCTGGATTTTCGGATAAAAAATTTTCCAAAGATGAAAAAGAGTATATGAAGATGATTGAAAAGTGTAGTGCGATAATAGGAGAGACAAATGAGAAATATTCATTATTGGACAAAGTGGTTGATGCAGTTAATACTTTAAAATCCGAATTAGAAAAGATTTCTGTTTTGGAATGGAAAAGTACAGATGTTAAATATTTGGTTGCTTGCTTGTATATATATGAAATGATAAAGAATGGTTATAATGTGACTATTTATGATTTTAGAAAATATGTTTCTAAGTTGTATGATTCTGGTTATATGACAAAGTCGTCTATAACGGATAGTGTTTATACGAATGTGTATGAAAATCTTGATGAAACTAGTTGTTGGAAATTAATAGAGACTTCACGTGAAGACAAGAAAAACTTGAAAATGTTGTATAAAAATGGAAAGTATGCAGACATTATAAAGGATATGATGGAACGTTGTTTTACATTATTGAATCATTGGTTTGGTAAAGTATGTTTTAGTATTGATGATTGTAAACTGGAATGGATTCCTATTTCTAAACCGAATACTATCAGACAATATCCTAAATATTTTTTAACAACTGAAGATATTGTAAATGATAGACAAGTAGATACGGCAAATAAGATTATTTGGGGTCCAGAGTCTCAAAAATTGATAAGAAAATTGAAGAGTTCATTGAATGATCGTTTAGAGAAAGAAGATAAGGATCTTTCAAAACTTATTTATAAATTTGTTATAGATAACATTGATAATGCTCCTTTTGTATTAAAGCGATTGGAAAATTCTGATGATAAATTGGATAAATTAAAATTTAGAGAGTTGAAAAAGGCATTTGATATTTTTTCAAGTAAATTAAAGATATTTGTTGAAAAGAAAAAGATGGAGAAGAGTAATAGTTTACAGACGATTATGGAAGAAAAAGAATCTTTGATGAAGAGAAGAGAAATTATTTGTACAAAGAGATCTTGTGGAGATGATTATGAAGATTTGTCAAACAAAATAGTCAAATTAACTGTTAATGTATAATTAACTAAAAATAATATAACATATACACAAATAATATAATAATATACACATTTAACTTTAATACACATTTAACTTTAATACACATTTAACTTTAATACGCCTTTACTTATTAATGTACCTTTACTTATTAATGTACCTTTACTTATTAATGTACCTTTACTTATTAATGTACCTTTACTTATTAATGTATAAGGTGCATTTTATGTTATTTTTTTTATTGAATATTAATAAAAAGAATGAATATAGAAGATTTGGATAAGTTGTTGTCTGAAGCTATATTAAATCGTGAGAATCAAGATAAAAGTGATTCGTCAAGTGATGATGATGAGTTTAATGATTTAATAAGAGAAATAGAAGGTGATTTTGAACTTGAAGACAAACTTGAAGACAAACTTGAAGACAAACTTGTTGAAATTGATAGAAGGGTTACAGATAAAAATACTGTATTTCGTCATTCTAAGTATGGTATTTTGAGGAGTGGTGTATACAAGGGTAAAGAAGTTGATATAAAATATACAATACCTGGTAAATTAGAACTAGAGGTTAGCGTGAATGAAAATATTGTATCGTATACAGAATTGAACAAAGGTGATATTATAGATAATTGTGTTATATTAACTAATTTAGGTAACAATATGTACTTGGGTAGTTGTAAAAAAGTTGCTTTCTTAGATGAAAGTGATGTTATTCCTATTGAAGGTGATTTAGTTGAAATAACGAATGGTCCATTAAATGGTATTCAGGGTGTTATAAGAAATATATATAAAAAGAGAGTTGGTGTTATTATGGATGATATGCCTTTAACAGTTGATGAAGATATTATTTTTTACAAGGACTTGTTATTGAAAAATGGTAAATATTTTAATGTAACAAAAGTTGATAAAGACACTGAGGTCTTTATTGGGTATACATTAGATAGTAATGAAATGATTAAAATATCAAAGGACGAAATAAGAGATATGATGCCAGGATTTAGTTTTGGTTCTGTATTAGACGAAGAAGATTATCTACAAGACGACCTATATCTACAAGACGACCTATATCTACAAGACGACCTAGATCAACAAGGCGACCAGGATCAACAAGACCAAGAAGATATTGAGTTTGATGAAAGAGATATAGATCGTTTTGGTTTACAAGGAGACACAGGAGACACACGAGACACAGAAGACACAGAAGACATAGAAGACACAGAAGGTAAAGAGACGTTTACGTTTAGAGATGTTGAACGTGTATCTAAGGTGTTCAAGGGTTGGTCTGATAAACAACAGAAATATGTTAGTTTAATAAAAAATGTGTTGCGTTCTATTGATTTGGATGAAAATATATTAAATATATTTAATTTGGTTGAAAAGGTTGATGATGTATTGGGCAGATTTGACAAGATCATTATGGATTCTGGTGAAAATTTCTATATATATTCTTCATCTATAGATCTTCAATTGATAATAGCGTGTTTGGTTGCATATGAATTGGTTGTATTAGGTGAATTTGGTGGTAAATCTATGTATATAAGTAAATTATATAACAAGCGTTATTTTACAGGTTCTGTTGCGAGATCAGTGTTGGTTGAATTACCGGAAGTTTTTGTGTGTAAAGAGTTAAAACGTACGAAATTGGATTTTGACAGAGTAAAGATGTTATTTGGATGTTTTAATAGATTAATTCAAGAGATGCTTGGTATAATGATTGAACTTGATGTTAAAAAGACAGAATTTAAATATGAATTAGTTCCTAGAAAGGAATCGACATATATTAAGAAGAGTTTTATATTACCAGAAGAATTAGTGAGTGGTATGGTTATAGGTGATTCTGATATATCTAGAAATATATTATGGGGTCCTGTTTATAGAGAGAGGATAGAGGATTGGAAAAATATAATAAGTAAAAAAATAGAATCATCGAGTGGTATAACTAAAAAAGTATATGAGTTTATTAGAAACAATGTGGAAAAATCACCTTTAGTATTGCGTGATTTGAGAAATAAAGTCGTGTTATTTTTAGGTGAACGCGTTGAAAATAAATTAGATATAGATGTGTTACAAGCAGCATTAGATGTAATACAAGATGTTATTAATGGCGTTGATAAAACTGTAAGTGAATCAGAGTATGAGATGATGCATAAATATGTACGTTTGAATGATTTTGTAAATAATTTTTTGAATGATATAGCTAAATTAATAGAGTACAATAAGAAGAAAAAGCAAGAGCGTTTGATTGAGGTAGAATCAGAAAAGATGTTATTATCAGAGAAAAGAGAGGGTGCAGAGAAAAGGATGAGTTTAATGGATAAGATATCTAATATATTGACAAGGACTATCGATGAAAGTTTTGATGATACTTGTAAAGATAACAATTGTAAGATGAAGACATTGATGGATAAGGTTAGGAGGGTTTTGGGTAGTCAAGAAGAAATGTTGTTTAGTCAAGAAGAGGTTGATTTATTACAGGATTTTGTTGCAAAATATGGTGACAAGTATCCAATTGTTGAAAAAAAGGCGACACCAAAGATACCAAAGATCATTTTAAGATTAAGTAAAAAAGAAGAACAAGAACCTGTACCAAAGCCACCAAAAATACCAAAGATCATTTTAAGATTAAATAAAAAAGAACAAGAACAAGAACCTGAGGTAAGCGTGAGCGATAGCGATAACGTGAGTGATAGCGTGAGTGATAGCGTGAGTGATAGCGTGAGTGATAGCGTGAGCGATAGTGATAGCGTGAGTGATAGCGTGAGTGATAACGTGAGTGATAGCGTGAGTGATAACGTGAGTGATAGCGTAAGTGATAGCGTGAGTGATAACGTGAGTGATAGCGTAAGTGATAGCGTGAGTGATAGCGTAAGTGATAGCGTGAGTGATAGCGTGAGTGATAGCGTGAGTGATAGCGTGAGTGATAGCGTAATACCAAAGCCACCAAAAGCACCAAAGATCATTTTAAGATTAAGTAAAAAAGAACAAGAACCAGAGGTAAGTGATAGCGTAGAATTATCTAAATTGGCAAAAGATGAAAAGTCAATATCAGATGAGATATTAAAATTTCCCAAACTTGTGTTGAAATTGAAAAAACCAGCTGAATTGAATAAATTTACAAAACAAGATTTTCAAAAAAAATTATGTAAGAAAGGTTTAGGTGGGTGGACAAAGGAAGATCTTTTAAAAATATGTAAAGACCTTGATATAAAATTAACGTCAAAGGACAAATCTTCTAAGGAATTATTATGTGCACGAATTAATAATTATTTTAATAAGGATGAGGATAAGTCTGGTGGGGGTTTGGATACTACATTGCGTATAGATAAACCTGTATCAAAAGTATCATTGGCTAACTTATTTGTAGGTGATAGTGTTGATGATATAGAATCATTGGACGAGTTTATTAGGTATGTGTTATACGAGTGTTCTAATTGTGTAGAGGATGTCAAAATAGATGAAATAGGTGGTTCCAAGTTGTACAAAAATTATAAAAACAAAGGTGTTTGCAAGGAGATAAGAATGGATGATTTATCTGATGATTTTAAAAAGAAGTTTCGAGGTGAAGATCAGAAGTATACGAAGACTTTATTAGCTCAAAAGACGATCGATTTGTTTATGAAGCGGGGTTTATTAAAAAAACGTGGTAACGTATATTATTTATTGAATACGAATCGTAGATTGTCTTGGAACAATATAAAACAATTAAAAATGCATCATTTAAATGATTTAAATAAGGAAACGAAGAGTGAAATAGTTGAGATATTTGGTAAAGAGTATGATTTATTGACATTAGTAAAAGTTTTGTTTTGGTATTTTAGAAAGGCAATAGTTGATTCTATATTGTATGATGTAATAACACGTGCAAAGAGTTTGTATAATACGGATGATATAGTAGCATTGAGTGTAGGGTCTACAAAACTGACATCGGATTATGATATATCGGTTGATAGTTTATATGAGATATGTGGATATATAATAAAGAAGTTTATAAAGGTAATAGAGAATATATTTAATGATGATTCGGAGGGATTATTTGATACAAATGTATATGGTGTGTCATTTACAAAAAGTAAACGAGATAAAGAGGTTTTTAAAATGGAACATAAATGTAATCGAGATGAAAAAGGGACTGTTAATTATATATCTATAGAGGGGTCTTTGGATATGGATGTATCTCAGATGATATGGTCTTATATAAAGTTATTATTAAAGATGAGTTTTATATTAAAACAGGATGATAAATTATATGAAAAGATGTATAGTTATTTGGAGGACAAATTAGAAAAAAATATATTTTTCGACAAGGCTTTGGGTTTTGTGAATATGTATAAATCAAACGTTGATAATTACAAGAATATTGTTGATAAATATGATGAATATATGTCACGAAATTCTAAGATTGGTAAGGGTGATTATTTGACGAGTAATTTTATAAGTTTTGTGAATTACAATGGTTCAGAGACGTATTTGACATCAGGTGCATTTTTGGATGTAGTGATAAATCAACAGTTATGTTTGAACAAGGATCAAATAAATTTATCTAAGCCGTATATGTATTTTATATCGTTTATAGAGAATATGTCAGATTTATTAACTCATTATCACAAGACAAAATATACAATGAGATCAGAAAAGGCATTGATAAATATGGAAAAATTATTACAAAATGATCCAGATTCAAAATCAAGTGTTGTAATATCAGAGATAAAGGATATATTAAAGTGGATTGGTATTACACAGAAGAAGTGTGTTGATGATATATATAAATGTCAGGTATTTGATTTAATGTATACGATTATATATAGTATAGTCAAGGTATCAGATATGTTTTACGAGTATATTATTAAAAAATTTGGAAAGGATGTAATAGCAAAAAGTGCCGATCTTTTTAGTAAATTAGAGTTTCCAGAAGTGATGAAACAAGATGTTTTATCTATAATAGAATCTGAGTCTCCAAAAAAATAATTTAGTATTAAAGTGTATATAATAAATAATTAATATATACATTTACTCATAAGGTAATATAATCGTCATACCTTTGTGAATTGCAAATTTTGTAAATGTTGTCCCCATAACAAGTGTTCTAAAATGTATATTACTTTTAATCTGATTATTATGGAATGGGTTCTTGTCATAATATGACCATTTAAAAATTCTGTTCATCTTTATTCTCGTTTCTGAATCAGAATAATCATATATCTTTAATAATAATTCAACAGGTAATGTCATATTACTATTTTATATTTTTATAAAAATCTGTACTTTTAAATTCTTCAAAAATTTGGAATGTCTTTTGTTTTACATTTGGTATTAGGTTGCCATATTCTTGTCCAACATATACACCTACTAAAAATGCAAATATTGATCTCATCATATTATGTTTTATTATATTAATATATAAAAAAGATTTAATAAAACATACCACCTCGTAATCTTAAAACCAAATGCAGAGTCGACTCCTTCATAATATTATAATCTGACAATGTACGACCATCTTCTAATTGTTTTCCTGCAAAAATAAGACGTTGTTGGTCCGGAGGAATCCCTTCTTTGTCTTGAATTTTAGCTTTAACATTTTCAATTGTATCTGATGATTCTACTTCCAATGTGATCGTCTTTCCTG
>Ga0208439_1000732_pt1 | contig 10037 bp, 8 predicted proteins | sample ColrivemetaGS703_FD_187621 | JGI IMG/M metagenome (GOLD analysis project Ga0208439, IMG submission 187621) | Estuarine microbial communities from the Columbia River estuary - Freshwater metaG S.703 (SPAdes) (version 2) | ecosystem: Environmental > Aquatic > Marine > Intertidal zone > Estuary ...
TAAATTGGATGTTGGAGGTATGGATATCAAGGCAGAAATAGAAGAATTAAAAAAGAAGACTCAAAATTTAAATACATCTGGTAACTTCCCTAATACAATTACTTTAGGACAATATCAAATAGAAAGTAGTTGGTGGGATGGTGATAATGCTGCATTGATTTTTAGAAAACATCTAGGAAATACCAAAGGTGACAAATTTGTTCTATATACCGATGGTAAAGTAGAAGCTGTGGATAATTTTTATAGTAGAAAATGGAGTAAATGGTTATAAATTATAAAAGATTAATTTTGAATATATTAGATAAAATGAATATAATGATATTATTTATATTCATTTATTAGGTTAATTATGAAATTTTTTTTTCTTTTTGAATATTATAAAAACAATAAAAAATGGGTGGTGGACTTATGCAATTAGTAGCTTATGGCGCTTAATTCTTGGGCGAGAATAGTCAGCTACTCTAAGAGTTCCATATTAACTTTTAGAGGAAAATAGTATAATAATATGGGTGTAATCAATTTCGATTACATTATATAACTGGCTAGTAAAAATGACTTTTTAAAGTTATTTTTGCGAAACTTTCAAATTGCGGGAACCTCCTTAGAGCCTTAACTACCATTCTTATATAGTGATATATAAGAAGACCACGGTTAATAGCCGTATGTGACTTTAGTCACCGTTGTGTTGTAAAAATGCATCGCCAATGGTAATAATGTTAAGGATTGGACAATCCGCAGCCAAATATCTTATATTGATTTTAAAATTGAATTAAAATGTTTATATTTCATCTTGGTATGGATATTTAAATTCAAAATAGGCTAGATATAAGATAAAGGTTCAACGAGTAGACGGAAGTTGAGATTTTATGATGATATTAGCCATATCTGAAAATCTTTAAGGTGTACTCTACCCCTAATAGAAATATTAGGAATAAGGCAAGATATTTACCTTACAGGTAATCCTTAATAAAATGGGGAAGAAAAGTAGCCAGCTATAACTATTAGGATATGTTATAGAAAAATCTGTTTGTATTCCTATTTAAAATACAGCTGCTAGTAAATTATATTTGTTTTACAAATTAATTTGCGACACTATCAAATTGCGGCGACGTCCTAAAGATATTAAAAAATAATTTAAATATATATTCTTTTTAATATAAATGATATGTAAAACTTGTAATACAGAAAAAGAATTAAATGAGTATTATTATCGTTTAGATACTAAGAAATATAGAACTAGTTGTAAAAATTGTATAAAATTAAATATAAAAGAATATAGAACTGATAATTATGATAAAGTAGTAGATAGTAAAAAAAAATATTATTATAAAAATCAAGAAAAATGTTGTGAAAGAAGTAGAGATTGGTATAGTAAAAATAAAGATGTAAGAAATAGACATCATATTATTTATATTAGAAATAGACGTCAAAATGATATAGAATTTAAAATATATTCTAATATTCAAAGTAGAATCTACACAGCATTAAAGAACTCTGAAAAATATAATACTACTATAGAAATAATTGGATGTTCTATAAAATTTTATAAAATGTGGTTAGAATATCAATTTGATGAAAAAATGAATTGGGATAATCACGGTGATTATTGGCATATTGATCACGTAAAACCTTGTGCATCTTTTAATTTATCAAATGAAGTGGGAGTAAAAGAATGTTTTAACTGGAAAAATGTTAGACCGATTGAAAAGACTTTAAATTTAATAAAAAATGACAAGATAGATTATCAATTAATATATAATCACAATCAACTAGTAAAATTATTTGCTACTAAGGTAAATTCGAAAGAATTTACTGGCTCAGAATACACTGAGGTATAGTAAAAAGGCAATATATGATAGAATTTATAATTTATATAAATTTTTGAAATGGATAAGCACGCAGCCAAGTCCTAAGGATTTTTATCTATGGATGCAGTTCAACGACTAAAAGGTAGTGGGCGAATATTCGCTTAAGATATAGTCTATTCCCTTGAAATAATTATTTCAATTAAATATACCGAAAGGTAGGGTACTAAAGCAAATTACTTTTTTCAAGGTCGTTTACAGACGACACACTAACTTTGCTATTGAAGCAATCGAACAAACATTTAATGGAACTGTAGATTTTGGTCGCAAGGTTTCTTGCACTGTTTCTCGCAACGGTGATTTAATCCACAAAGTATACCTCCAAGCCACCGTTGGTGCTCTTGATGCTGATTCTCACTGGTACCCATATCTTGGACATAATTTGATTGACGAAGTTTCTATTGAAATCGGTGGTCAAACTATTGACAAGCATTATGGTGCTTGGTTGAATATTTGGAATGAATTGACTCAAACATCTGAAAAAGATACTGGTTATAAAAAGATGGTTGGTAATACCCAAGAAATGACTACAAACGGTGAGACAACTGAATATACTATGTATATTCCTTTGCAATTCTGGTTCTGTAGAAACCCAGGTTTGGCTTTGCCATTGATTGCATTGCAATACCACGAAGTTAAATTTAACATTACTTTTGCTTCGTTTGATAGTTTGAAGACTGGTACAGTAACTACACCATCCTTGGATGCTTCTTTGTATGTTGACTATATTTATCTTGATACTGATGAACGTCGTCAATTTGCTCAAGTTCAACATGAATACTTGATTGAACAATTGCAATACACTGGTGCTGAAACCGTTGCAAGTGGTTCTTACAAGAGTAAACTTGCATTGAATCATCCATGTAAGGAACTTGTTTGGGTTATCCATAAGGATGGTAATGAACCAGCTTCTTTTGATGATGCTGGTGATCAAACAGTCACCACTGCTAAGTTGCAATTGAATGGCCAAGATCGTTTCTCTGAACGTGATGGTGCTTATTTCAATTTGGTTCAACCATATCAACACCACACTGCTATTCCTTCCACTGGTATCTATGTTTACTCTTTTGCATTGAACCCAGAACAACATCAACCAAGTGGAACTGTCAATATGTCTCGTATTGATAACGCCACATTGCATATTACATCTGCTGTCGATGGTGCTCTTAAGGTATTTGCTGTCAACTACAACGTTTTGAGAATTATGGCTGGTATGGGCGGCTTAGCTTATAGTAATTAAGTAGTTTTATATTAAATCAAGACCATAAATATTAAATAATTTAATTATGGCCTGGATAGTTTTGATTTTCTACGATTAACAAAAATTGATTTTATTTAAGAATATTAAATAAAAAAGATGATTACTGAAAGTTTTAAAAAATATTTATCAGGATTTTTTGACGGAGATGGTTGTATATTGGTTGAAAAAATAAAAGATTCTGGATATACTTTAAGAATTAAATTTGCTCAATCAAATAAAAATATGATAGATACAATTCAAAGAAAATATACATTTATGCATTATGATAGTGGGTTACGAAATGACACGTCTAGAGTTCAATATCAATTACGTGCAGCAGGAAAACAAATAGAACCGTTAGTTGATGATTTGTTACAATATTCCATACTAAAATATGAACAATTACTTGAAGCTAAAAAATTCTTTCCATTAATTAATGTTAAAAATAAAAGCTTTGAAAAAAAAACTATTTATACTAAACTCAGAGAACTTAAAATAAAATCCGAGTTAAAACCTTATAATAGATTATGTAAAGAGTATATAGCTGGTTTGTTTGATGCAGAAGGTTCAATCGGTATTTATTCTGATTCCTTGCGTGTAAAGATAACTCAAAAATCTGATATAGAAATTCTAAAACGAATAGCTGAAATGTATAATAATAACAATAAAATAGACAATTATTCAATTTCATTTTATGGTAACAATTCCCTTCAATTTTTACAAGATATCGAACCTTTTTGTATTTATAAAATGACTCAAATATCAGCTGCTATTGGTTATATAGATACTTTACATTTAGAATTAACAGATGATGTATTACAACTTCGAAAACAATACCAACAAACATTAAAAGATGAAAAGTATGTAGATATAAATACAAAGGATATTTTATTCAAAGATCAAGCAAGTCATCAACAACATGTAAGAAACTGTTTTGTTGAATTCCAAAAATTTTCATATGATGAAATATTAAAACATTGTAAACGTGTTGAAATACAAAAAACAAAAACTGTTAAAAAGTTTGACAACAAGATTTATAATACATCTGATTGGTCAAATTTAAATATAAAGCCACATTTAGAATTTTGTGAAACTAACGATCAAATACAAATGTATCAATATTATAGAAAACGAGTATCAAGCTTACCTTATACAGGGGTTGTAGGTCGTGCTATACGTATTTTGATCCGTGATGATTTATCTGATAAATATATTGGTATAATGTGTTTGAGCTCTGATGTTTATAGTCTTGGTGAAAGAGATTTGTATATTCAAAACACAAACAGTTGCGTTTTAGATAAAAATGTATATTTGAGAAATTTAGCAAACGTAAGTTGCTGTGTTCCATTGCAACCATTTGGCTTTAATACTACTGGTGGTAAATTAATAGCAAGTTTGGCATTTAGTAAGGAAGTGTTTGATTATTATTACAATAAATACAACGAACCTTTGTTGGCAATTGTAACAACATCTATTAATGGGAAATCTATTCAATATGACAGATTAACATGTTTAAAGATGATTGGTTATACAAAGGGTTATGGATCTGTAAATATACCAGATGAACTATATTCTATATGTCAAGAATACAATAATATTTGGAAAGTTATACCCAAAGATAATAGAATAGATAGATTTACATTTTTAAAAAATTTATTGAGACATTTAGATCTTTCACAAGACATCTTGTTACATAATAATAAAAGAGGTATTTATTTTGGTTATCTATTTTCCACAAAGTTTGATAAAAATTACGATATTAACGAATTAATATCTGTAAAAGACATTTATACAAACTGGAAAAATAAGTGGTGTGATAAACGTGTCAAAAATTTAATTTGTAGAAATCAACTAAAAACGTTATTAGATTTATATGATGAAACTTCATTCAGCAATAATGTTGTATTTGTATTACCTAAAATTAATGATAAAGTTATAACAGATACGTTAATTAAACGTGTTCTAAGTTATAAATCAGAACCTTTTTCTCAACAACAAGTGTGTAATATTTTAAATGCAGAATTTAATATACAATTAACAGTCAGTGATATATCTCGTATTTATACTGGAAAGATAGTTCCAATGTGTAAAGATGATGAATATTTAGAATTATTTGCTAATAAATCGAGTAAACGAAAGATTGCAGATGAACAAATTTATTTTGTTTTAGATAATATTGGTAAATCCAATGGTTATCAAGAATTAGCAGATAGATGCAATCAGAAATTCGGTATAAATATTACTAAAGGTACAATTTCCGATATTATTCGAGGAAAAACAAAACCAAACATTTTATATGAAAAGATGACTAAAAATATAGATGGTATAACAAACAAATTTAATTTATTAAAAGATGAACAGATATTGCAAGTGATACATATGAAACACGAGTCTAAAACTACACAAGATGTATCTGATTATATAAAAAGATACTGGAATGTATATATAAATCGTAATCTTGTTAGTAAATTATGGAATGGAGAGGATGTAGGGTTAAGTGATATTATAACACAAACAGATGACTACAAAAGTATGATAGCTAATACAAAACGAAGAACTTTAAAATCTAAAAAATTTACAGATGCAGAATTAAAATATTTAAAGACCTTTTCTGGTTCATTATCAGAGTGTTGTCAAGAATTTTCAAAACAATTTTCAAAAACTGTAACAAAAGCATATATTTCAAAACTTAAAACAAAATTAACCTAATCGAAATACGTATTAATACTAAAAAACTATAAAAAGAGTTTTGTAAATTGATATATTTATTATTTTAATTATATTATTTATTATCCGCATACTATACTTTGATTAATTTCTTGACATTTTGTACCAGGAGCACAATTTCTAAAAATCCAATCATTATATATACAAGTATCAAAACCGATACCATTACAACGCATTTCTCCTAACACACAATCTTGGTGAATGTTTTTTTGATTATCTTTTTTTTACGAAGGCCTTTACTACTTTCTATTTGGGTGGTTTGGCATACAGTAATTAATTTTAAAACCAGAATACTTTAATAATTAATTAAAAAACAAATATATTTTTAATATTTTATGTTAAATATTAAAAAGTTAATGTACTAATGAACAAAGCGAATACAACGTTTATTAAATATATATTATATATTTTTATAATTTATAATATGAATTCTGATTTTTACAATATTGGTTTAAAAGTAGGAACTGATAAAATATACCATCACGGTTATCATAGATTTTATTCACAATATATAAAAAGAAATATCTCTAAAATTTTAGAAATAGGTGTGGAAGGTGGTCATAGTATTAATTTATGGTTGGAATATTGTCCTAATGCATTCGTATATGGGATGGACATTAAAACAGAATATAATAATGGTAGAATAAATGTTATAAAAGGTGATCAATCTAAAACAGATGATTTACAAAAGGTGTTGGAAAAAACAGGAGGTAATTTAGATGTAATTTTAGACGATGGTTCTCATATACCAGAACATCAGATATTAACATTTAATACACTATTTCCAAGTGTTGTACCAGGTGGAATTTATATCATTGAAGATATAGAAACATCTTATTGGAAACAAATTGGATTATATGGATATCAAACAAATTATGGACAACATCATCCATTGAATCTTATTAATGTCTTCAAAAATGTCTTGCATTTAGTTAATAAAGAATTTATCAACAAAACAGAAACAGAAATGGTGACTAAGAATTTGCAAATACATGAGAATATAATTGATTCAATTTCCACTATTACATTTGCGCAAAATTGTATTATTATAAAGAAAAAAGAATTATACGAATATCAATATAATAATAGAAAATATCGTTTTTATAAACATATAGAATAAAAATATCAAACACAAAATATATTATTTCCATTTTGTTTACAACTTGTACCAGGTGCACAATTTCTATATATCCAATTGTTATATACACAAGTGTCGAAACCAGAATCGTTACAATGCATTTCTCCTAAAATACAATCTTGATGAGTACTTTTTTCTTTACTTTTTGTTTTTTGTTTTTTTTGATTTGGTATATATTTGTTTTTAAATTTTCTCTTTTTACTTTTTTTTGGTTTATTTGAATTGTAATTTGTTATAATAACATCCTTTCTTTGTTCAAGTAAATCTCTTCCGTCAATTGAACTAAGTGCTCCAATTTCCCATTCTGGTACTTTGGGATTGTTTCCTATATTAACAACCAAAAGTTCCTTTCCTTGTATATTTGTATTTGTGTCATGTTTTGAATTATTTATAGTAACATCTGAACATTCCATATAATATTCTCTGTTTCCAATTCTATTAATCCAAGTCCAAAAAACAGTAAGGTTTCCACTTGATACATTTTCTGGTAAATCAAATGAATATGTCATTGAATCTAATAAACAATTATTTAAAACAGTTTTCAAAACAACAAATGTTGTGTCATCATATGAAACTCCTATTTGACAATGACCACCTCCGTGTGTAGCAGTTCCTTCTAATGTAATACTTATCGTATTTGAATCAAAAGTCGCAACAGATGGTCCTTTTGGAAATCCTTTACAAGGAAAACTAAAATAATCAGGTGGTACAGTTAAAGGAGAACGTAAATTGTAATTCACTAAACCCGAATCGGAATAATATTTACTTAATTGATTACGTCTAGATGGTGGAAAACTTAGAGAAATATGCGCAAGACAACCGTATATTAAATAAAACAACATTTTAATTATTAAATAAATAAAAAACAAAAAAGATATACGCACAATAAGAAACTATAAAATGATCTAGTTTTTTATTAAAATTCAATTATAATTTAATTTCCACCTCTAAGTCGTAACACCAAATGTAGAGTCGACTCTTTTTGGATGTTGTAATCTGATAAAGTACGACCATCTTCAAGTTGTTTTCCTGCAAAAATCCGATTATACCTTTGCTTTCACAAAGGACTAGACTGTATCTTAAGCCATCTCAGAATACCTTGTTCCTCATAGATAACCAACACCCGTTCAGTCGTTGAAACGGCACCATATCAAAGGTATTAGACTTAGGTGCTCGTCTGCGGATTGTCCAATCTTTTATATTTTTACTAATCAAGTTCTTCTCTTGACCAATTAATCCTTTCAAATTAATCTTTGTAATAAAAGCTCTAAGGAGATCCCCGCATCAAGGTGTTTCGCAAATAATTACTTATTTACTAGCAATTTTGGATATTATTTAACATTAAAAATTTATTTACACGATTTTGTGTAAAAGCTATATATTCATTATCTATTTTATTCGATTTTTTTAGATTTTTTTCTTTTAAAAGAGGGAAGGTATTTGACCAATGAAAACACTTTAACATTTCATCTTCATTTGATAAATTAAATGAAGCACAAGGGATAATATGATCTATATGCCATAAATTCCCTCTATTTAACCAAGACATATCGTCGACAAAATTAAATTCGAGCCATTTTATATATGTTTCTATATCACAACCAATATATTTTAAAGAAGCCTTTGTTTTTTTATAATAACCTTTTATATAGTTTCTTAAACAATCAGCTATTCTACTTCTTATAGATTCTTTTAAATAACATTGTATAACATTTTTCTGTCTGTTTTTCTTATTATTATTTATACGAGTTCTGTTATTTCTAGACCATTCTTTATTATATTCAGATCTATCCTTATCCTCTACCCATTGTTTATATCTATCTCGTTCTTTTTGTCTAAACTCATAATCTATTCGTCGTCTCTCATTTCTTTCATTGTTCTTACAATCATAACATTTTTTCAAGTAGTGTTTAGTTTTTTTATTATAGAAAAATCTGCTTTGATCCTTTTGTAAATTACATTTTATACATATGAAATCACACGATTCTTTCTTTTTAGAAATATATTTCTCATTTCTATTTTTATTTTTACAATCATAACACCAACTTGTTTGAAACCTTCCTCTTTTCTTATTAAAATAAAATCTAGATTCATCTTTTTCTTCTAAACATTTTTTACAAATTAACATATTATAGCTTATTATAATTAAAATTTTTAAATTAAATAATTTAAGAACCAATAATGTGATTTCGTATAACATATTCTTATTTTCGTTATACACAATTGCTTTTCAGACCGTTCTTATTTCAGTCTCTGTTGGTCAGGAGGACACCAATACCTTATCGTTTCCGATAAGGAGTAGACTATATCTTAAGCAAATAAAGTATTACTTTATTTACCGACTTCCATTTAGTCGTTGAACCTTCTACATATGCTAACTAGCACTTAGTAGCTTGGCTGCGGATTGTCCAATTAATTTTTCAAAATGAAAAATAAAGCGCAAAAGCTTTCTTAACATTTTTACCATTGGGTACGGCTATTAACCGTGGTCTCTTTTTCATTTTTCAATGAAAAGATGGTAGTTAAGACTCTAAGGAGATTCCCGCAATTTGAAAGTCTCGCAAAACAATTTGTAAACAAATTTATTTTACTAGCAGTTGAGTATATTAAATATAGGACTTCAAATGTTTTCCTATAAACAGAGCCTATATGTTTATAGCATACTGCTTTTCGGGACCCCTCCTTTTATTTATTAATCCCTTCTTTATCTTGAATTTTAGCTTTTACGTTTTCAATAGTGTCAGATGATTCAACTTCTAATGTAATTGTTTTTCCTGTCAATGTTTTCACGAAGATTTGCATGTAGTTATATACCTTAATATTTTTTAATTTTAAATAACTTTTTATAAAGATAAAATAAACGGATCATCTGTCAAGATATATTTATCATCGTCTACATTACTAGTATCATATATAAAAGATGTATCTACATAATATATTCGGGGGGGGTTTTCATAAAAAACATAAAAAGGGTAAAATATATTCGGGGGTTTTTTTCAGGAAAAACATAAAAAGGGTAAAATATATGCGGGCGGGGGTTTTCATAAAAAGCATAAAAAATTTTCAA
>Ga0208439_1000736_pt1 | contig 10014 bp, 10 predicted proteins | sample ColrivemetaGS703_FD_187621 | JGI IMG/M metagenome (GOLD analysis project Ga0208439, IMG submission 187621) | Estuarine microbial communities from the Columbia River estuary - Freshwater metaG S.703 (SPAdes) (version 2) | ecosystem: Environmental > Aquatic > Marine > Intertidal zone > Estuary ...
TTCCTTCATGTACTTTTATTTGATGCTTATTTGAAATAAGTTTCGCTTTTTCAATAAAATCTAAAGCATAGGGTTCACTCATATCTGGAAACCTTGTACCCAAAGCAGTTTCATTTTTTCCAATTAATGGATTAATGGAGAATAAACTAATATGATCTTTTATGATCATTAAATCGCCCACTTCAAAGTTAGGATTCACTCCGCCTGCCGCATTAGATAAAATTAAGTTCTCCACTCCTAATAATTTTAAAACACGCACCGGATAAGCTACCTGTTCTGGACTATATCCTTCATAAAAATGAAAACGACCTTCCATCACCCAAACTTTTACACCATTTAAACTGCCTAAAATTAATCTGCCCTTATGCCCTTCCACCGTACTTATAGGAAAATGTGGAATTTGAGTGTACTGAATTTCAAAATCTACCTGTATTTGAGTGGCTAAATTACCAAGGCCACTGCCAAGTATGATTGCCGTTTGTGCAGTTGATTTAATTTTAGATTGAATGAAAGCAGAAGTCTCTTGTAATTGAGCCATTAAGGGCGTCGACATATAAGGTATATTTTAGCCACAAATATAACAACAGTAAGGGATTATAAGGCAAGATTCTAAGCCTTTGATGTGCTTGTATCATGTTTTAATACCCAATAAGCAATAATGGCACTTAAAAGCATAAATAATGCCCCTAATAAAAAAGCAGCGCCTGGGAAATAGATATGATTTGGATCGTTCTTTATAGAAAAATAAGAGGTGAGTCCAATCATCATCGGTGGGCCTATAATAGTAGTTAAACTTTGTAATCCTGTTAAGGAGCCTTGCAATTCTCCTTGTTCATTTTTAGGAACATGTAAAGAAATGATGGCTTGTAAAGCAGGTCCAGAAATACCTCCCAGACAATAAGGCACTAAAAATAAAAACATCATCCATCCCTGTGTTGCAAAAGCAAATAAAGTTAACCCAAGGGCATATAATGCAATTCCAATATAAACGCTTTTTTCATTTCCTAATTTAGGATTTACGACTCTAATGAGTAGGCCTTGTACCAAACTAATCAATACCCCCACTACAGCCAATGAAATACCAATGGTTTTGGGTGTCCATCCAAATTTATTAATATTAGCAAAACTCCAATTACTTTGAACAGAATGAGCAGCTACATAAATAAACAACAAAGCAATAATCAATCCAAATACGGCAGGATATTTATTTAAATTTTTCAATGAGCCAATAGGGTTGGCTCGTTTTAAATCAAATGCGCGACGATGTTCCATATCTAAGGACTCTGGCAAAACAAAATAACCATACAATGCATTCACCAAGGCTAATCCAGCGGCTACTAAAAATGGAATTCTTGTACCCAACTCCCCTAGCAAACCTCCCAGCATAGGACCGATAATAAAACCAAGACCAAATGCAGCTCCAATCATCCCAAAATTTTGTGCTCTGTTTTTTTCATTACTAATATCAGCCATATAAGCGGAAGCAGTAGTGATACTAGCTCCCGTAATGCCTGAAATCATTCTTCCTAAAAATAACCAACCAATGCTTGGCGCAAAAGCTAAAAAAATATAATCTAAACCAAAGCCAAGCAAGGAAAAAAGTAAGACTGGTCTTCGACCATATCGATCACTCAAACTTCCTAATATGGGCGCAAAAATAAATTGCATAAGCCCATATATCAAAGTTAAAAATATAGCAGGTTTTGAAATAGCACTAATATCTGTTCGATCCGTTACATGCATTAACTGCTGTAATAATTGAGGCAATACGGGTATAATAATCCCAAATCCAATAATATCAATTAAAACGGTGATAAATATAAAACCAACTGCTGCCTTTTTGGGATTTGCCATTATTCTTAGATAGTTGTGTATGAACTACCCGTCAAATATACATGTACTAGGCAAGATTACAAAACGCAGGCTAAATGGCCCCATATCATCTTGTTAGGCTTACAATCTTATTTATTTTGAACAAGGTTTTTCTGCTATTTTTACATAGTTAAATTTTGCTTTACAAACATTGAAAGAATTGCTTTGAACGAATTTTCAAATACCGAATTCATTAAATCCGAAGCACTTAAAATGGGCTTTGATTTTTGTGGCATTGCTGCTGCCAAAGAACTCCCTGAAGATGCAAAAATTTTAGAGGCCTGGCTTGAAAAAGGTTTTCATGGAGACATGAGTTACATGGAAAATAATTTTGATTTAAGAATTGATCCCAGAAAATTAGTGCCTGGTGCCAAATCGGTGATTAGTTTTTTAAAAAATTATTACCCCGAAGAGGGGCCCATAAAAGAAGCAAGTAAGCAAGATGCAAAAATTGCAAAGTATGCTTGGGGAGAAGATTATCATGAAGTTATTAGAACCCAATTATTTACTTTACTTGATATTTATAGAAAAAAAATAGGCCCCATTGAAGGAAGAGGATTTGTAGACTCGGCTCCTGTTTTAGAAAGAACATGGGCAAAGTTAGCAGGTGCTGGTTTTATTGGAAAAAATGGAAATTTAATTCGCCCTAAGGCGGGTTCTTACTTTTTTATTGCTACATTAATTGTCGACCTCCCTTTAGTATATGACCAACCCCTCTCAAAAGATTATTGCGGCACTTGCACTCAATGTATTGACGCCTGTCCTACCCAAGCCATCCTTCCCAATAAAACCATTGAAGCTAATCATTGCATTAGTTATTTTACTATTGAATTAAAAGCAGCTGAAATTAAGACGGATAGAAATTATAACAACTGGGCCTTTGGTTGTGATATATGCCAGGACGTTTGCCCTTGGAATAGATTTAGTAAAGCACATACCGAAGAGGCGTTCAAGCCACTCAATGGATTACTTGCTTTAAATAAGGAAGATTGGCTTCAAGTAGAAGAAACTACATTTAAAGAAAGGTTTTCTAAATCTCCATTACTGAGATCTAAATTAAAAGGCATCAAAAGAAATATAGAGTATCTAATGAACCGAGATTAGAAAGAAGATGTATATATGTAGGTTACTAATTAAATATATAAACTATACTACAATAACTATTTCGAGTTAATCGCTTCTTGTAAATGCTGTAATTCAATTTCCATTTTAGCGCCCAGCAATTTATCGTTCAATAAAGTTTGGAATTTTTCCCAAGGATACCATTTCACATTTTGTTCAAAGGACCAATGAATCACATAAGTATTATCCTTTAAAAGTGTCCACTCAAAAGTTACCAAATAAGGGTTTTGCCCTGTGGCTATCCATTCATAATTCACCTTAGTAACGGTCTTATCTAAAAAACGAACCGTTTGTGTACCTATATAGGCTGTGTTATTTTTTAAAACCACTTTGTTTTGTTTCCAATCGCTCATCCACTGGTTCCAATGGCTTAGATCAGAAGTGAAATAAGCAATTTTATCGGCACTTGTATTTACCTCAATAGCTCTTGAAGCAATGACTTTGGAGGGAAACAATAATGAAATACCCGTAACAAGTACACTTAAAAAAACAAAACTGATAATAATTAATTTAATGTACTTCATTATTCCCATTTAAATATTTTAAAAGCAATAGCATACACCACCACAATCCAGATGAGTAAAAATGAAATATCGGGCCAAACTGAAATTAAGCTTGCTCCCTCGAAAGATATATTACGCATAGCATTGTTAAAATGGGTCAAGGGTAATAATCTACAAAAAGGCTGCATCCATGTAGGAAAATTATCGATAGAAAAAAAGGTACCTGCTAATAAAAACTGAGGCAGTGTAATTAAATTGGCAAAGGGCGGAATACTACTTTCATTTTTAGCCACTCCACTTACAATAAATCCAAAACCCATAAATAATATTAAGGCAATAAAGCTTAGTACCATAATACTTACAAAGGTTATCCAACCATGCACTAATGTAAAATTAAAAGCAAAATAACCAATACCTATAATAATGACTGCCGTAATTAATTGAAAAAGTACACGGCTTAAGGCTTCCCCTAGAATAATATAAAGCCTTCTTATGGGTGTAGCGTAAAATCTTTTTAAAACTAATTGTTGTCTTAAATTAAAAAACAAAAAGGCCACACCAAACACACCTGCACTTAATAAAGAAAAACCTAGTTGGCCAGGTAAAATAAAATCGATGGTTCTATAAATACGCCCTGGCACTTGCTCTACATTATTATTCACCACCGCCATGGTAGGCGTTTCTGAAAAATTTTCTTGATTCAATTTACTTATGACAGCATTCAATATAGATTTTACTAATTGAATATTTTGAGGATTTGCAGCTTCAGAACTTGTTAGATTAATAAGATAAGGTGCATTGACATTATTTGTTTTTTGAATAGAAATAACTGCTGTCAAACGCCCCTTAGCTAATTCACTTTTAATTTTAGTGGTATCGTCTTTTGAAAATTTAAAGCCAGGAATATTTTTAATGGAAGCATATACAGGATTCAATGTGTCAGACTTAGGATCCATGGCTACATTCACATTAATACTACCTCCACTACTTAGAAAGCCAAATACTAAAATAAAAATAAGTGGAAATGCAATACTAAAAATAACCGCTGAAGGACTTCTAAATATAGAGCGCAGGCTAGCCTTTGTAATGGCTAACATGGCTGTAATTTGACTATATGGGCGCATAGAACTAAGGATGATTCACCTCAAAGATAGGCAATCGTGCTTGCGTTTGGCCCATGATTTGTTTGACCTTTTTTACTTGTTGTAAAACCTGCCACTGGGCTTCTCCTATTTCTTCTTTGATGGCCTTGGTTTTAATATTATCCTCATATCCACTAATTAAATCCTCTATAAATGATTTTGATTCAGGATAGGACTTTGTACTATAGCCTTTTAATTTCGCCATTCTAGCAGCTGTGGCAAGGGCGTCATTTAAATTTCCAATTTTATCTACGAGTCCTACTTTCACTGCATCGGAACCTATCCATACGCGGCCTTGTGCGATAGAGTCGATGTATTCAATACTTTTTTTACGGCCTTTTGCCACGCGAGCCGTAAAAGTATGATACACACTATCCACACCTGATTGCATAAACCTTTCTTCAGTAGCATTCATGGTTCTAGTGGCTGAAGGAGCATCGGCATATTGACCAGTTTTCACTCTGTCAAAAGTGATCCCTAGTTTATTTTTCATAAAGCCCTCTATATTTGGTATCACAGAAAACACACCAATAGATCCTGTAATGGTGTTTGCGTCAGCTAATATTGAATCGGCGCCACAGGCAATATAATAGCCACCTGATGCTGCATAATTACCCATACTTACTACTACTGGTTTTTCTTTTTTCAATAATTCAATTTCTCTCCAAATAATATCACTTGCAAGTGCACTACCTCCAGGAGAATTCACCCTTAGCACTACTGCATCTATTGACTCATCATTTTTTATTTCTTGCAATAAAACTCTGTAATCATCGCTGGTAATAGATTCATTACTTCCTTTACCCATTTCAATATCTCCATCGGCATAGATAATGGCAATTTTTCCACTACCAGAACCTCTTAGAGCTACTGTGGCTAAATAATCATTAATTGATACAAATGAAATATCTTCTTGCTTATTTACTCGTACTTTTTTAGCAATTAATTTTTTGACTTGATCATCGTATAATAATCCATCTACTAAATTATTTTCAAGCGCGTCATTCGCTGATTGTATTTTGCCCTCATTTGCCATTTGTTTTAAAGCAGCGACTTCAATACCTCTTGTATCGGCAACGCTTTGTATAAAACTCGTATAAAGTGCATTTAACCAAACAGAAGTCTGTAATTTATTCTCATCCGACATTTTCGCATACCTAAATGGCTCAGTGGCACTCTTAAATTTACCTGCATAAAATACTTGCGGCTTAATTTCTAGTTTATCTAGTAAACCTTTTAAAAATAGAGTCTCGTAAGAAAAACCTGTAAACTCTAGCCCCCCTTGCGGATGCGTATAAATTTGATTGGCCACATTGGCTAACCAATACCCTTTCTGTGTAATGGTTTCTCCGTAGGCAATGATAAATTTATTGGAATTTCTAAAATCAAGCAAGGCTGTTCTTATTTCTTCAGAAGCAGCATATCCATTTGGATTTTGTCCACACTTAATATAGATACCTTTAATAGCTGTGTCCTTTTTGGCATGTTGAATTAATCCAATTAACTGCGTTAAGCTAGGCGACTTCCCTTTTCTTTGTCTCAGAATTTCAGAAAAAGCATCTGACTTCGTTTGTTCTACAAAATCTTCAGCAATATCAATCACTAATACAGAATTAGCTGCTGTAACTTTTTGCTCTTCATTTGAAAAGCCAGCTGCAATAGATGCAAGAATAACTATACCTAATACACTAAAAATAATAAGTGCTAATAAGGAAGCAAAAAAGGTTTTAAAAAACTGTTTCATGAGAATTGTATAAAAATAGAATCATTTAAAATAGGGAAGCGCTGTAAAATTATGGATATTTGGGCTACTTTTAGAATCCTTCTTATGAATAATGTATCTCTCTTGATAGGTGGTAATATGGGCGACCGAATGGCAAACTTAGCTGCTGCTAGAAATAGTATAAATATAGAATGTGGTCGCATATTATCTACTTCTTCTATCTATGAAACAGAGGCTTGGGGATATAAAGAACAAGATGCTTTTTTAAATCAGGCCATAGTCATTGAAACTCCTTTAGAAGCTGAGGCATTGATGGACGCCATTTTAAAAATAGAATTAGCCTTAGGAAGAAAAAGAGAAATTCCATTGGGACCTAGAATTATAGATATTGATATCATTTATTACAATGATGAAATAATAAATACATCAAGTTTAACCATACCACATCCAAGTATGGCGCAAAGAAAATTTGTATTAATGCCCTTAACTGAAATTTCGCCTGACTATAGGCACCCTATTTTGCTAAAAACCAATGCGGTTTTGTTAAAAGAATGTGGGGATTCATCGGTTGTGTATAAAAAAAGCAGTGAATAAAGCGACTGCTTGCTATATTTGGAACCAGCATTTTAGATATTATTTTAGACATTATGAATCATCGTTATATTGCCATTGAAGGAAATATTGGAGTAGGTAAAACCACCTTGTCACAACTACTCTCTAAGCATTATAATGCCAAGCTGGTATTGGAGGAGTTTGCAGAAAACCCTTTTCTCACTAAGTTTTACGAAAACCCAAAGCAATACGCCTTCCCTTTAGAATTATTTTTTTTAGCAGAGCGTTTTAAACAACAGCAGGAACTGATTAAAAAAAATGATTTATTCCAAGAGCTTATTGTTTCAGATTATTTATTTACCAAATGTTTATTATTTGCTAAAGTAAATTTGCCTGACGAAGAATACAGATTATACCAAAAAATGTTTGATGTATTTTCCCAACAATTGACTAGTCCCGATATTCTCATTTATTTACACGCCCCCGTTAATACATTACAAGGAAATATTAAAAAAAGAAATAGAAAATTTGAACAAGCTATACCCGATGATTATTTATTTAGAATTCAAGAGACCTATACTAGCTATATCAAACAGCATCAAATAAAAACTATTTACATCGACGCCTCCAACGCCGATTTTATTTACAATGAAGCCCATTTAAAAGTAATCACCGATGCCCTTGACAAGGACCTAGAACAAGGACAGCATTATTTTACTTTACCCTAACTTCGAACAATGGAAATAAGTAGTTCACCTAAGATAAGCCCCTTCGCCTCCTTAAAAGTGGTGGAATTTAGAAATCTAATGTTAGGTCGTTTTTTATTTATTATGGGTCTTAGAATGATGGGTACCTTGGTGGGCTGGTGGATTTACGAACTAACCAACGAACCATTTGCTATTGGCCTTATTGGTCTTGCAGAAGTGATTCCTGCTGTATCCTTAGCCTTGTATGCAGGTCATGTCATAGATATTAGTGAAAAAAGAAAATTACTTTTAAGAGGTGTAATTTTATATTGGATATGTGCCATCATTTTATTGGGTTTATCTATTTATAATGACAAAGCCGATAACACCAATGCATTTGCTGCAAACCGTACACTTATTATTGCTATTTGTATTTACTTCGTTGTTTTTTGTACAGGTATTATCAGATCCTTTACCGGGCCTAGCTTTGGTACCATTGTAGGGGGTATTATTCCTAAGGATTTATTACAAAACGCCACCACTTGGAGCCAGGGCATTTGGCTAACCGCTTCCATTTTAGGACATGCTATTGTTGGATTTATTATTGCAGGCTTTGGACATACGGGTGCTTTAATTACAGTGGTAAGCTTAGTGACTATTGGTTATTTTTTTATTGCAAAAATATCGGCCAAGCCACCGCACGCCGATTTAGTAGTCAATCAAAATACATTAGAAAGTGTAAAAGAAGGTTTGCGTTATGTATATAATACCAAAGAATTATTAGGCGCTCTTTCTTTAGATTTATTTGCCGTTTTATTTGGAGGCGCTGTGGCCATGATTCCTGTGTATGCTGTCGATATATTAAAAGTAGGCCCTATTGGATTTGGTTGGTTAAATGCGGCCTCCGATATAGGCGCTATTTTAATTATATTTATTATAACCCTATTTCCTGTTACTGCAGGCCAAGGAAAAAAATTATTAATTGCCGTGGGCGGATTCGGCCTTTGCATAATTGTATTTGCACTCTCTAAATTATTCTGGTTGTCTTTTGCAGCATTATTATTAAGTGGCATTTTAGATGGCTTCAGCATGATAGTAAGAGGCACTATTGTACAATTAAAAACACCCGATCACATGCGCGGCAGGGTAATGAGCGTGAACTCCATGTTCATTAATAGTAGTAACGAATTTGGACAATTTGAAAGCGGTGTGGCCGCTAAATTATTAGGCGTTATACCTTCTGTTGTATTTGGTGGAACCATGACTATACTAGTGGTAGTTACCACTTGGTTCAAGGCACCTACTTTAAGAAAAATGGAATATTAAGGCGCCGTTAAAAGTCCGTGCATAACATCATGCACAATAGGACAGAATTCAGCATTTTTCATGGTAATGACTGGACGCTTAAAAAATACATCTTCATCGGTGTAAGGGAATCGTTGACAGTCTGAAGGGCGGTGCTCATAAATACTACAAGCATTATCCTTACCTAAAAAAGGGCATGGCTTGGTATTGGCCACATAATCTCCTTCCTGATCCATGGCTAAATAAGTATCAATAAATACCGTTTCTTTTATTCTTAAGTACTTACTAACTCTTTTAATATCGGGCATTTTAAACCTAGGGGAGTAATTCTTGCAGCAACGAGCACAATCCAAGCAGTTTACTTTTTCAAAGGCGGCTTCATGCAAGTCGGGCAATTGTTTAAGTATTTTGCGTTTATCTACCCTTTTTAAAAAATTTTGGAATTTCTTAAGTGTTTCAGGAGCGGGCTGTTCGTATAATTGTTCAATAGATAGGCTCATAATATAAATCAAATATAAACTATTTAGCAATCATCCACAAGCTTTCCCCACAGACGCAATTGGCTTCTTAAAGGGGGTGATATTTTTTGTATCTTTGTATCCCATTTTTAAACCACCCTATTTATGTTGCAACTCAATACAAACGGAGCAGAATTTATCAAAAGACATATTGGCCCCAGCGCCCAAGACACTGAAAAAATGTTAGCCGCTATTGGCATAAAATCGGTGACGAACTTATTGAAAAAACAATTCCTACTATTATACGTTCTAAAAAACCAATGCAAATTCCAGAAGGACTTTCTGAATTTGAAATGTTGCAGTCCTTAAAAAAAATAGGAGAGAAAAATATTGTAGCTACCAATTTTATTGGACAAGGTTATTATGGCACTATCACACCTAGCGTGATACTTCGAAATATTTTTGAAAACCCAGGTTGGTATACGCAGTATACTCCTTACCAAGCAGAAATTGCACAAGGCCGTTTAGAAAGTTTATTGAATTTTCAAACCATGGTTTGTGATTTAACCGGACTTCCTATTGCCAACGCCTCTTTATTAGACGAAGCCACTGCAGCGGCAGAAGCCATGGCCATGATCTTTAATCATGTGA
>Ga0208439_1000749_pt1 | contig 9902 bp, 7 predicted proteins | sample ColrivemetaGS703_FD_187621 | JGI IMG/M metagenome (GOLD analysis project Ga0208439, IMG submission 187621) | Estuarine microbial communities from the Columbia River estuary - Freshwater metaG S.703 (SPAdes) (version 2) | ecosystem: Environmental > Aquatic > Marine > Intertidal zone > Estuary ...
AATAGCAAATTGATCTAACAATTGAGGTTTGATATACCTCCCACTTGGGGCCCAAACATCTAATGGAGTTGGAGAGGCCGTGTTGGAAAGCAAGTGTAAATACTGAGCCATTCTGTTATAACTTGCTTTGATAGACTCAGTATCATTTAAAACATATGATAATGAAAATCGAGGTTCAAAATTGTTAAAACTGCTGATAACATCGCTTCTTTTAAAATTTTCAACACCTGTTGCAACTGCAGATTCATATTTTTTAAACTGTTCGTTATAAACTACAGGTTGATTGTTTGTATATACATTCAATTCGTCTTGTCCTAAGCGTAAAAAATTACTAAAACGAGCGCCATATTGCAGCGTTAATTTTTCATTGATTTTATGCTCAGCATCTATATATGCTGCAAATTCGTTGGCATATTTATCAGTTAATTTTTCTGCAACAATTCCTGATGATGTTCTATTTGGAATAATTGCACCTGGATTAAATTTGATGTAAATAGTATTGATTCCATAACTAAGTTTTATTTTCTCATTAATATAATGCTTAAAATCGTATTTAAAATTGAAATTTGTAATGCCAGAATCCCATTCAAAACCAACAAAATCAAGGATTAAACCATAAAAATAATCAGAATAAATCAATGATAAATTCGAGAAAATTTTATCAGAGAATAAGTGATTCCATCGTAAATTAATTATGTTATTTCCATATTTATTCACGAAATTATCACTAACTCCAAAAATATCTTTTCCAAAATAAGTTGATAAAAACAAGTTGTTTCGATCATTAAATCTATAGTTTATTTTAGAGTTTACATCATAAAAATATGCTTTGTTGTCATTGTCAAATAAAGGTAAAAAAAGATGCGCATACGAAGCTCTTCCTCCAATTAAAAAGGAGCTTTTTTCTTTTTCAATTGGTCCTTCAGCCAATAATCTGCTAGAAACCAATCCAATACCACCAGTTAAATTAAAATCCTTGCTATTGCCTTCTTTTTGATAAATATCTAAAACAGAGGATAATCTTCCTCCAAAACGAGCAGGAATTCCACCTTTATATAATTTTACATCTTTGATAACATCAGGATTAAAAACAGAGAAAAATCCGAATAAATGTGATGAATTGAAAACAATTGCTTCGTCCAATAATATCAAATTTTGGTCTGCAGCACCACCTCTAACATTAAATCCCGATGCACCTTCACCCGCACTTGTTACTCCTGGTAAAAGGAGTAAAGATTTGATAATATCTGCTTCACCAAGTACAACAGGAATTTGTTTGATGGTAGCTGAAGTTAATTTATTAACGCTCATTTGAGGCGTTCTAACATTCAGTTTTTCAATATCTGCTTCAATAATTATCTCATCCAAACGCTCAGCAGCTTCTTTCAGTTTAAAGTTTTTTGTAAGTTTTTCTAATAAATTGATAGTTTCAACAATTGTTGTATAACCAACATAACTTACTTGAATTTTGAAGGTTCCTTTTGGGATCGTTATGGAATAAAAACCATATTCGTTTGTAGAAGTACCAGCATTTAACTCAGGAATAAAAACAGAAACACCTATCAATGTTTCATTGTTTGCATTGTCGTAAACTGTTCCACTTAATGTGATTTTTTCTTGACCAAAAACGATTGTAGATGAAATAAAAAGAACAAATAATATCTTTTTAATGTGTAGCATTTTTGTTTATTGAATTGATTTATTGATTCAACAAAAGTAGGATTTAAAATGATAAGAATTCGTTAAAAACACTTCTTATTAGTGTTTCTATAATCTTTTTATTGATTTAAAAAAATAAATTAATTTTTAAAATTTGAAATTTTTATAGAATTAGGGTTAAACTATAAACAATTTATTTTTTAAAGTTAAAAACCTCATTAAAAATGAGGTTTTTATATATTTTAATTTAAAATATTATTAAAAATCATACTTGGTCTCATCGCTCTATCAGCTAATTCGTCCGAAGGCTTGTAGTAACCACCTATATGTACTGCTTTTCCTTGAATGGAATTTAACTCTGAAATAATTTGTATTTCATTTTCTCTCAATCTTTTTGCAATTGTAGTAAATTCTGCTTGTAATTCAGCGTCTTTCGTTTGTTTTGCCAAAGCTTCTGCCCAATATAAAGCTAAATAAAAATGAGAACCTCTAATGTCTAATTCTCCAACTTCTCTTAGAGGGGATTTGTCGTTGTCCAAAAATACATCTGTAGCTTCGTCCAAAGTTTCTGCTAAAACTAGTGCTTTTGGATTGTTATTTGTAAGGCTCAAATGTTCTAAAGATACCGCTAAAGCTAAAAATTCGCCCAAAGAATCCCAACGTAAATGATTTTCTTCTAAAAACTGTTCGACATGTTTTGGAGCTGAACCACCTGCACCAGTTTCAAATAATCCACCACCATTCATTAATGGAACAATTGAAAGCATTTTTGCAGAAGTTCCAACTTCTAAAATTGGAAATAAATCTGTCAAATAATCACGCAATACATTTCCAGAAACAGAGATTGTATCTAAACCTTTCACCAATCTTTCTAAAGTGAAATTAGTAGCATCAAAAGGAGATAGTATTCTGATATCTAAATTTTTAGCATTGTTATTTTGTAGATATATTTCAACTTTTTTAATGATTTCTGCATCATGAGCTCTGTTCTTATCCAACCAAAAAACAGCTGGAGTTTCAGATAATCTTGCTCTTGTTACTGCTAATTTCACCCAATCTTGAATTGGTAAATCTTTGGTTTGACACATTCTCCAAATGTCACCTTTTTCAACATTATGTTCTATTAAAAGGGTATTATTTTCATCTAAAACTTGTACTTTCCCATCAGCTGAAATTTCGAAAGTTTTATCGTGAGAGCCATATTCTTCAGCTTGTTGAGCCATCAAACCAACATTAGGAACTGTTCCCATAGTTGTTGGGTCTAATGCACCATTTTTTTTGCAAAAATCAATAGTTGCTGTATAAATACCAGCATAAGAACTATCAGGAATAATTGCTTTGGTGTCTTGTAATTTACCTTCTTTATTGTACATTTTTCCGGAAGTACGAATCATTGCAGGCATTGAAGCATCAATAATTATATCTGATGGTACATGTAAATTGGTTATGCCTTTATCTGAATTTACCATGGCAACTGCAGCATTTTGATTGAAAATAGTTTCAATATCTGCCAGAATTATTGATTTTTCAGTTGTTGAAAGTTGATCAAGACTTGCTAATAGCTGTCCAAAACCGTTGTTGGCGTTAACACCAATTTTATCAAAAGTTTGTCCATGTTTTTCAAATAATTCTTTAAAAAATGTTTTTACAATATGTCCAAAAATGATTGGGTCGGAAACTTTCATCATAGTTGCTTTCATATGAAAAGACAATAATAAGCCTTGTTTTTTTGCATCTGAAATTTCACTTTCTAAGAATTCAAGCAAGGCTTTTTTACTCATTACAGTTGCATCAATAATTTCTCCTTTTAGTAAAGTAAGTTCTTTTCTTAAAGGAGTTTTTGTTCCGTCATTTGCTGTATGAATTATTTTTATAGTTGTTGGATTTGCAACAGTTACTGATTTTTCATTATTGAAAAAATCACCTTTTTTCATGGTGGCAACTTCTGTTTTTGAATCTGAAGTCCAAGCTCCCATGGAATGTGGATTTTTACGAGCGTAATTTTTAATGGCTTTTGGAGCTCTTCTATCAGAGTTTCCTTCACGCAAAACAGGGTTTACAGCAGAGCCTTTTACTTTATTATACAATGCTAAAAATACTTTGTCTTCTTCAGTTTTTACTTCGTCAGGATAATTTGGTAATGCATATCCTAATTTTTGTAATTCATTAATTGCTTCTTTTAATTGAGGGACTGAAGCACTAATATTTGGTAATTTTATAATGTTTGCCTCAGGTTTTGTAGCTAAATCCCCTAAAATTGACAATGCATCTTCCACTTTTTGTTCATCAGTTAAATACGCAGCAAAATTTGCTAAAATTCTCCCAGCCAATGAAATATCTTTTGTTTCAATTTCTATTCCCGAAGATTTTGTAAATGCTTGTACAATTGGTAAAAATGAACGAGTTGCCAAAGCAGGTGCTTCATCGGTTTTTGTGTAAATAATTTTAGCCATTTTGAATTGGTTTATAAAAGTGTACTAATGCTAATTAAAATGATTGATTTTGCTAACGATTTTAGCGGTGCAAATTTAAGAATTTACAATGACATTGTTATTGTAACAAACCTATAATTTTTATTAAAATGATGAGAATAATTTAAAAAAAACAACTTTTTTAAATATGTTTAAAATACAAAAACCATATCATTGCTAATTATGATATGGATTCTTTATATAGTCTTTTCCACTGGGGCGTAATGTTACATCGCAAATGAAAGCTACCTCTCATATTTCTTTATTTAAAAGAAAATATAGTTTACTATTTCTGTTTTGAAACATCATTTTTCGTTTTCCTTTTTCCAAACAGAAATTTTCTGTTTTGATGTTTCAGATTGTTGTTTTTACTTATTCACTATTACATTTTGATAATTACACAATAAACAGACTTTTAATCTCTGGTCTTTGTAAAATAAACTTTAATTGCACTAATGATTACTTCTATAATTTTTTAAAAAAATCCAAACAACTCCGTAAAAAAAAGTTGTTTTATAATTTACCAGTAGTTTAGTTTATTGAAATGAATAATCAAAATTACTTTGTAAATGATGTTGTAAAAGTAATGCTGATTTTGAGTTTCGTAAATCATTTAAGTATCTAATAATCAATAAAATATTAGGGATGGTTGTGAGCAAATATTAAAAAAAAAGCGCTGTAAAATTTACAACGCTTTTCAAGATTTTATTCGAAGAAAGATTATCTTCTTTTTTCGGTAATTCTAGCTTTTTTACCAGTAAGATCTCTAAAGTAAAAAATACGAGCTCTACGAACTTTACCTTTTTTGTTTACTTCAATTTTTTGGATTGATGGTAAGTTTACAGGGAAAATTCTTTCAACACCTACAGTTCCTGACATTTTTCTAATTGTAAAAGTTTCAGAAGCTCCTGATCCTCTTTTTTGGATTACCACACCTCTAAAAAACTGGGTACGTGTTTTTGCACCCTCTTTAATTTCGTAATAAACAGTGATTGTATCACCAGCAGCAAAATCTGCAAATTCTTTTTTTGTTACAAATTCGTCTTGTACAAATTTTATTAAAGATTCCATATCTTAAATTTTATAATTTTCTAAAACAACATTCACGATTCTCGTCAGAGGTTAAATTAGCGGATGCAAATCTACTAATATTTTTTAGCTTCTTAAAATTAAATTTAATTAATTTTTGCTAGATAATTTTCGCAGTAAAAAACCCAGAATTTACGAACTTCTTTTCCGTCTTTTTTAATGATAATTGGTTGGATTTCAGTTATTTTTTGGAAATAATATTTTAATTCTGGATTAAAATCACTCTTCATTTTATGATCTTTAAATTCTTTGTCAGAATCAATAAAAATCGCATTTTTACCATTTAAATTTGATAAATCATCACCCAAATAATCAAAATGCAAGGCTGGCAAACCTATAATGTTTTGCGCATAAACTTTTTGATTCATAAAATAGTTTAAACAAGCACTTGTTTTATAATTATCATTAGAAAAAACAAAAGTATTTGAATATTTTTCTTGCAAATTTTCGGTTTCAATTGCCAATTCGTTCCAGCCAATCCAAGTGTCATCACTTTTTATTGGAAATACATAAAAAAGTATTTGAATCATCGCCAAGACATGAAAAACTACCGAAAATACAATTTGAGTTTTTACTAATTTTTTACTGATAAACATACCTGCTAAAATAATTCCTGTGATGTAAGAAGGCATCATCCAATTTAATTTTACCCAGTAAATTGGGGTAATTGAGAAAAATCCAACAAAAGTTGGGATGAAAAAAGCCAACAAAAATAAGGTTTTCGCTTGTGGGATTTTAAATTTTAAAACAGCTCTTTTGATGTATTTGTATGAAAATGTGATAATTACTAAAAATAAAATTGGCAATAATAACAATAGTTGATGCGCAATTGCTCCGAAAAAATTTGTTGGTGAAATTTTAAATTCTGAGATAGAAGTTGTTCTTTCTGAAGATTGAAAAGTAAAAGAAGCAAAATCATTTTGGTAGTTCCACCAAAAAACAGGAGACATTATAATTATTGAAATGACTAGGGATAACCAAACCTGAGGAGAAATCAATAATTTTCTGTGTTTGTTCGAAAAAATCAGAAATAGAATTAAGCCGATTTGTAATAAAAGTGCAGTGTATTTGCTGTTAAAAGCCAATCCCATTGCAATTCCACCAAAAATCCAAAACCATTTTTTGTCTTCAAAAATTGCTTTGTACAAACAAATTAAACTGAGTGTCCAAAATAATAAAAGTGGCACATCAGGAGTTGAATTGAATGATAAAATGGAAATAAATAAGGTTGTTGTGATTAAAATAAGTGCTCTTTCTAACTTTTTTTTAGATAAAAAGTAAGAAGCTAATTTATAAAATGATACAATTGTTAAAGTAGTAATTGTAAAATCAGCAAGTTTTATAACAAAAACAGATTTTCCAAAAATATCTGAGAAAAATCGTAATGTGTAGCCAATCATACCAGGATGATCAAAATAGGAAAGGGATAAGTTTTGACCGTATAAATAATAATAAGCGTCTTGAGGCATTAAACCCATAAAAGGCAAGACTAAAAATCTAAAAAGTTGAAATCCTAAAACCCAAGAAATGGCCTTATTTTTTGCGATAAGAGAAGTGAATTTATTCATTGTCAATTAAATCTGGTCTAATTTTTTGAGTTCTTTCAAACGCTTTTTCCATTCTCCAATCATCAATTTTAGGAAAATTTCCTGATAATAAAATTTTTGGAACTTTCATTCCTTCAAATTCAGCAGGTCTTGTATACACTGGAGGTGATAATAAATTGTCTTGAAAAGAATCCGTTAAAGCGGATTGTTCATCGCCAATAGCACCTGGAATTAAACGAACAACAGCATCAACTAAAACTGCTGCAGCTAATTCTCCTCCTGTAATTACATAATCACCAATTGAAATTTCTTTTGTAATGTATTTGTCTCTAATTCGCTGATCTACACCTTTGTAGTGTCCTGTTAAAATGAGAATATTTTCTCTTAAGGAAAGTGAATTTGCGGTAGATTGATTCAGAACTTTTGCATCTGGAGTCATGTAAATAAGTTCATCATAACTTCTTTCTGATTGTAATTTTTTGATACAATTCACAATTGGTTCTATCATCAAAACCATTCCTGCACCACCTCCAAACTGAGTATCATCAATTTGTTTGTAGTTTCCTAAACCATATTCGCGCAAATCATGAACTACAATTTCTGCAATGCCACTTTGTTGTGCTCTTTTGATAATTGAATGATTGAAAGGACTTTCAAGTAGATTTGGTGCTGCTGAAATAATGTCTATTCGCATTTGTAATTTTTTGCTTTATTTGTATTGAAATCTTAATTTTCTATTTCAATTTTTGAATTACTTTCTCCAAAAAGAGGTAAATAATCATCAATTTTAAAAGTGTTTCTATCAAATCGTGAAGTTCTGTGTTTTCCTTCTTCTTGGCGAACAATACTTCGTGCAAAGCGTCTGATTTCTGCTTTTGATGTTAAAATTAAGCCAGGAACAGGTATGCTTTTTCCATCTAAATCTTTAGCAACCATTGTAAAATAGGAAGAATTGCAATGTTTTGTTTCGCCAGTTCTGATGTTTTCAGCATCTACTCTTAAACCAATCACCATTGAAGTTCGTCCAGTGTAATTTACGGATGCTTTTAAAGTAACCAATTCTCCCACTTCAATAGGATTTAAAAAATCTACCTTGTTTACAGAAGCAGTTACACAATATTGTGCTGAGTGTTTTGAGGCGCAAGTGAAGGCAATTTGATCCATCAAATTTAAAATGTATCCACCATGAATTTTTCCATTAAAGTTTGAATTTGATGGTAACATTAGTTGTGTAAGAGTTACTTGCGATTCACTAACTTTTTTAAATAATCTCATACATTGGCTTATTTTACTCTAAAATGTGGAGATTGTTCTTCTGTTACTTTTGTAATAAAATATTTGGAGTCACCTAACCAAAATAAGGTTTTATATCTTTCAACATAATTTAGTTTTACGTATCTTCCTTGATATTTTTCTAAATCAGCAATCACATCTTTGTATTTATCTTCAACAGAAAATGAAAATATTTGAGCTCCCGAAATTCCCTGACTAATTTCTCCTTCCCAAGTTTTTACTAAAACACCCTTTTTACTGATTTTAATCAACTCGCCAGAACGAATACCTTCACTGAAAGTTGCGAAATAAATAAAACTGAAGTAAATCACAGTAACAATTAAAATTACTGATATCAAAATTCCCCAAAATTTTTTCATGAGTCAAAAATACAAATCTAATTTAGTTGATAATGAGAAACTTTGATTTTTTTATTTAAAAAAATAGGATCACTGATTTTTTTTCTACGCTAATTAAAGTAAATTTGTTTACCATCAAAATACTCTAAGATGAACTATATTTTATTTGATAGCGATATTCGAAACTCGTTATTACCTTTTACATTCACAAAACCTGTTGCTGATTTAAGAATTGGAATTTTAACAATTCGGGAGAAGTGGGAACATTATTTAGGCTTTACAACATCTACAATAACGGAAGGTTATTTAGAAGAAAAATATCCGATGGTTGAAATGGAAGAAAACATTTTGATCAATGCTTCTTTTTGTCCATCAAAAAAGTTGGTAAAAAAAATAAAAAATCTATCAAAAAATGAAGCCATTTTTAAAGGTGATGATGTACTTGCATTTTATACCTCTGATTTTCAAGAAGAAGTTGACTTTGAGACTTACACACAAATTGAATTTGAAGACGAATTACTCCGAATAAAAAATACGTGGGATATTTTTTCAGTGAATGATAAAGCAATTCAGCAAGATTTTGAGTTGTTGACGAAAGATAGAACTTCGCAGTCAATTCCAAAAACTGTTCAGGCAATCAATCCTGAAAGAATATTTATTGAGGATGGTGCAAAAATTACATTTGCATTTTTAAACGCATCGTCAGGTCCTATTTACATTGGAAAAGATGCTGAAATTATGGAAGGTTGTGTAGTAAGAGGTCCACTTGCCATGTGTGAACATTCAACGTTAAAAATGGGTGCAAAAATATATGGGGCAACCACTTTAGGACCCCACTGCAAAGTAGGAGGAGAGGTTAATAATTCAGTATTAATGGGATATTCTAACAAAGGGCATGATGGTTTTTTAGGAAATTCGGTCTTGGGTGAATGGTGCAATTTAGGTGCGGGTACTTCCAATAGCAATGTGAAAAATACAGGCGGGCCTATTAGCGTATGGGATGAATCATCAAACGCAAATAGGTATGTAGGTAATAAAATGGGGGTTTGCATGGGTGATTATGTTAAAACAGCCATTAATACGAGTATTACTACCGGAGCAACTATTGGTGTGGGTGCCAATGTTTTTTGTGCAGGTCTTACCCCTAATTTTATCCCACATTTTTGTTGGGGAATAGATCATACAACTTATCAAATTGATAAACTCATAGAAGATACGGCGAACTGGAAAGCTTTCAAGAACGAAGCTTTTTCTGACATGGAAAAACAACTGATCCGAGTTATCTTTGAATCATTAACAAGTAATCCATCATAAATATAAAAGCAATAAATAAGCAATCATGAGAAAGCAAATCGCAGCAGCCAATTGGAAAATGAATTTAACCCTCACAGAAGGAGAAGCATTACTGGATGCTATTAGCGCAAAGCCACATAGTTTGGCTCCTAACCAAGAAGCAATATTTGCCGTTCCTTTTCCATACATATCAATGGCTCAAGCAAAAGTGG
>Ga0208439_1000760_pt1 | contig 9840 bp, 7 predicted proteins | sample ColrivemetaGS703_FD_187621 | JGI IMG/M metagenome (GOLD analysis project Ga0208439, IMG submission 187621) | Estuarine microbial communities from the Columbia River estuary - Freshwater metaG S.703 (SPAdes) (version 2) | ecosystem: Environmental > Aquatic > Marine > Intertidal zone > Estuary ...
ATACTTCCATCTAGTTTCATCCTTCTATTTGTAATAGGATTTTTTATATATATTTTGTTATTAATTAATGATGTTTCCGTATGTATTAGTAGATTATAATAATTTTCATTTTCTCTAAACAATAACTTTTTTAATTCGTTGTAGTTGTGTGATATCAAATCATCTTTGTAAAATAACATTTTTAAATTGCATATTTCTAATAAATATTCTTCGTTACACATAAAACAACACATATTAAAATGTGTCTTTTCTAAATCAAGTGTTTTGTAACCTATTATTTTTTTAACAATATAAATAGATGTTACATATTTTGACATTTCATATAATTGATCAAAACTAAAAATAACTACACTTGTATGTACCAAGTCCAACATTGAATTATAATATTTTATTTTAACATTTCTATAACTTAATTTAAATGATTCTAAAAAATCAAACCAATAATTAAAATTTTCAGATATTGAAAAAACTTCTATTTGTAAAAAGTTATATAATGCACATAATTCAAACTTGTTTGGATAAAGTGATAAATGACAAAAATTATTAAAAACATAAAAATAAAATATTTTTTGAAACAAATTATTTAAATATACGTTTTCTATAGTATCGATTTGCATTTCGTTATATAAAATAAAATTACGAAGAGAAATTTTGTTATTATTTTTTTTATTATAATATCTCTTTCTATATCTATATAAATGAACTATTATATTGTAATTTAAAAAATTGTAAAAAAAATGTTCAGTTACCCTTATGTTGTTAATGTTATATAATTTATTTTCTCTTTTTAATTCATTATGAAAGATAAATATCTCATAATTTTTAATGTTATTATATAAATTATTACACGTACCCATAAAATTACATATATCTTTTAAATTGAGATTTTTTGTAACTTCGTAAATAATATCTGGTGGTAAATTATTAATTGTTAACATCATCTATTTTAATATATTTGTTTAATATTCATTTTTAAACAAATTATAAAACAAATTGTTATTTTATTACTCTTATACCGTGACAATTCATATAATCTATTATTTCTTCAAACCATATATTTATTATTCTTGCTTGTTCGCCATTTGTATTGTTTGGATTTGGTATGTTAGAAAAATTATATTTTATCTTATAACCTACACTTTCTATATAACTTTGTAATTCTTTAAATTGTTCTTCTGTTATATCATTTGGTGTTATATTTTCACCATATAGTCTTTTTGCACCATTTATTAGCAATGACATTAATAATTGAAATAATGATACATCTGGCGAATGTGTTAATCTATATGTACAAGGAGGTTTGGGGTATTTTGAAAATATAGTTTCGATTAACTCATACATTGATTCACCTCTCATTAATATTAACGTTTAAAAAAAGTTTAAAAAATACCCCCATTAATATTAACCTTAAATTATACTACAAATCATCGTTTATTAGACATTCTTCATCATCTAAATCGTCTTGTAAATTTGATTCTAATCGTTTATTTATTTCTTTATTTATGTCATTTAAATATAATTTTCTAAGAATTTTTTGTTTGTTACAATTATCAGAATCAACAAACTCTTTTTTCAAATACCCATCTGATAAAAACTTTTTAAAACGTTCTATAAACATACCCAGATAATCTAATATTTCGTTCATATATTCATCAGTTTTATAAATAACAGTTATTCTAATTTGATCATTAAATTTTTCAACTAATTTTGCAACAGGTATATTTAACATATACATATACATATATATTTGAATCTTTTCATATTCTCTTAATGATGTAAAAAATCCACGTGTTCTATTTTTTATTTCTATTATATAACTATTACTATGATTTTCCTCGTCTATATATAACCCATCTAATCTACCACCAACGTACCATTCTATATCATCATCTTTTACAATTTGTTTTTTAAAAAATGTTTGTGATGTATCTAATTTTACACCGAAACGTTTTTCATATATTTCTATAGCAGAATTTTCTTTTAATGTACCGTGTGTTTTGTTAATAAACCCTTCTGTTTCTTTTAATAACTCACTTTTCTGTTTTTCTGAAATTTTCATTTCGTTAATTGCATTTTTAATATTGTCTCTCTTATCTTGTGTTTCTATAGAACTTGACTGAACTAATTTTATTTTGTCTTCTCCTAATGTTTTTCTTAAACGGTCTTCTTGATTTAAATCAATTGAATCAATTTTATTTTCCAAAGATTTTGATGTATTTTGTAACTCCAAAACTTTCCGTTCTATTTTATTTAAACGTAATGTATATTGACGTTTTGTTATATTACCTTTATCCAAATCTGTTTTTAAGAACCCCTTGTCTTTTTCTAAATCATTTATTTCCATATCAGTTTTTAATAATAATTGTTTTGAATTGTTTATAATTTCTTCATAATCATTTTTATCACAACGTTTCCATAATCTTTCAAATGGTGTTACAAAATCATAATCATTTTTACCAATAAATGAAGCAATATCACTTGTAAATAAAAAAATCTTCTTTTTATTGGAATACATTATTAATTTTATTAACTTTTGTCTTTAAATCACACATTTATCAATTTAAAACTAAAACTAAAACTATATTTACTATTTTTATCAATTTAAAACTATATTTACTATTTTTATCAATTTAAAACTATATATACTTTATTTATCAATTTAAAACTAAAACTATATGGATGATATATTATATCAAAAACAAGATGAAATAAAATATAAAAAAGACATTAATAGTATAAAGGATGATGAAACTAGTAATAATACATCTGATATTTTGCATAAAACAGAACTTATCAAACTAAGTAATGGGTGGAATGATAAAAACGAAAGTATTATTATTTCAGTTGGTGAAAACGCTGCTTCTTATAAATGGATGCACGAAAGATGTTCTTCTTATCATAAAGTTATTCATAAATTTACTAGTATATTGTTAATCGTATTAACTACTGCATTAACAGCTGAAACGATATTTCCTACTTCTGAAACAAAATCTATAACTGAAATATCTACTTTAGAAATTATAAAAAGATTAATTATTTATATGATAAATCTAATATCAGTTTTACAAACATTTTTTAAATCACAAGAAGTTAGTGAGAAACATTTGAATGCATCTGGATTATTTAGTAATTTATATCACGATATACAACAACAAATGTGTATGTTTAGAAGAAATCGTACAAATGCTACCAAATACGTAGGTGAATGTTTGAAAGCATATGATTCACTTGTTATAAACAGTCCAGATATTAATTCTTTTGTTTTAAAGAGATTTAAATCAACTTTTCAAAATTCTGATATATCTCTACCAGAAATAGCTGATAAAATTCAAAAAATAGAAATTATAACAGAGGATGTAAAGAATTTTATGATGGATAAAAGAGATATCAATGAATACAATATCAAACAAAATTCTTCAAATAAACAAAACTCTAATAATTTAGCACAAATACATAGTGCATTTCAAATACACGGTGATATAACTGATAAAGATTTAGAAAATATAAATTCATTAGAATTAAAAGAATTGAAAAATAAATTTACAAAAGAAAGATTGGAATACGAATACAATAGGTTTTTACAACATTCACACGAAAACGATTAATATTATATTTTATACATTTTACGTGTACTCATCGGAGGAAGAGGTCTTTTTTTAATACGCGGGGGTATTGGTATTTTTACGTATATATCTCTATTATATCCACCTCCATTATGTCCACCTCCATTATATCCACCTCCATTATATCCACCTCCATTATGTCCACCTCCATTATATCCACCTCCATTATATCCATCACTATTATGTCCACCTCCATTATGTCCACCTCCATTATGTCCATCACCATTATGTCCACTTCCGTTATGTCCACCGTAATAATCATAGTCATCATCTTCATCTATCCAATCGTACCAGTCATAATGGTTATGGTTATACCAATTATAATGGTTATGCCAATAATATGGGTGCCAATGTGGATGCCAGTTATAATGATAATATTCATCATAATCTAATGGTCTAGGGCGCGAATTATTTATTTTTCTGTTCATTTTGTATATTTATTGTATATATTTTATTTGTATGAAATATACGCAATGTTCGATATATGCGCAAAATTCGATTATTCTTGTTTTGCTTGAGGATTTATAGCTTCTAATTTACAGGGTAATCTTGGTGCATTAAAATTTGGGGGTACTTGTGGTGTATCAGGGATATTAATTATTGTATGATGTACGTCATTGTCTTTTTTATATATACTTTTTCTTTTACCAAATCGTTTCATACGTTTAGCAACAGAACTGTATAAATCTTTTCTGAAATTTTTCAATATTTCAGTAAAAAGTCCTACGAATTCAGTTTTGTTCCAATGTGATTTTGTTTCTATACGTTGTTGTATTTTATGTAAAATTTGTATTAAAGTATCTTTATCTAATTGTTTAAGTACACGATTATTAATTTCTTGATTGATATTTTTCCACATATCAGATGTTTCTAAATAATTTACATAATTTGAGTTGTATTCTAGTATATTTATTGAATAAATAGTATCTGTTAATTTCTCAGATGAGTTGTATACATAACCTTTATAAACTATTTTATATCTTTTTAAAAGTTGAAGTGATGTATAACCATCATTTAATTCGTAAAATACATTTTTTATATTTTTTTGATTTGGAGTGTATCTATAACTTTCTATATCTTCGTTAATATATTCTTTCACCCAATTTCTAATAGGTGTTATGTCATTTGAATAAAAAATATTTAGAATTTGATCAGTTTCTAAAGGTGCTTGGCGTATTACTATAAACATATTCTTACCATTTACAAAGAAATTTATTTTATATAAATTTTATATAAAATAAACGATTAAAATGTAAAAAATGCATATTGTATATATAATTGTTTGTTTAGTTAGGTGTCCAAAATGATTGTTTTCTTCCACTTGGATCTTGGTTTTCACACCACTTTGGTTTCCACATTTTTACTGTAAATTCACTTGTATTTTTATAACTTTTATCATTAAATAATTTGCAAAATATTTTTCTATATAAAAGTTCTTCTGATGTATTAGGTCTATTATAAGTATATGTTGTTCTTAGACTACAAAGTAAATTTTGAGGATATAAATTATTAGCATATGTTTTTATACATTCTATCCAATTTTGAGATTTATCATCAATACTACTAACACCATCGCTAAATTGTTCTTTTTTTCTGTATAATATTTGTTTTGGTAGAAATCCTATAAAAGAGTCTCTAAGAATTTGTTTTTCTATTTTATTTTTCGAGTTTGGACCAAACGTTTTCCATTCAGGATGTAGTGACAAAATATATTTTACATATTCAATATCTGTAAATGGAACTCTAACCTCAAAAGAATTTGCCATACACATTTTATTTGCACGTAAACAATCAAATGAATGAACATTGCTTACTAAATGAAGTGTTTCTAATTGGAAATCTTTTTCAGATGGAGCATTTGCACCATAAAGATAACATAAAAGTTCATCTGATAATTCTCCTGAAAATAAAACTTTCATATTTGGATAATCATTTCTTATTTGTTTTGTAAGTAAATACATTGGTGTACTTGCTCTAATTGTAGTACAATCATAACTTTCTGCAAACATAATAACATTTTCAATGTTACTGATACCTTGTTCTTTTGTAAAATAATATTCTTTATGGTCAGTTTGTAAAAACTCTGAAACTTGTCTAGCAGCAATTAAATCAGGTACATTACTATTCATACCAATACTAAACGTTTTGATTTTCGTAGGATAATTTAATTCTTCTGCAATAGATACTACAAGAGATGATATTAAACTACTATCGAGACCTCCTGATAATAAAACGCCAAACTCAATATTATTAGAAATTAAATCTTGTAATCTGATTCTTACACTTGAAATAAGTTTTTCTCTTATATTTTCAAGAATCATATTGTATTCTTTTCTATATCTTGATGTTGATTCAATATCGCTGTAATTATCGTAAAAATTAATATATGTTTTTGCATTTCCCATAAAATCATATATTTCATTTACAAATGTATAAATATATGACCTAGGGTAAAAAATTTTAATATTATCAACTAAACTTTCTTTTCCATTTGATTCTTGATTATTATAATTTGATTTATCAATTCTTGTCAAACATTTTAATTCAGATGAAATTACAACACGATTAACAATGATATCATCTCCTGATTTTGCTTGGTATGATTTTTTATAACCTATATATAGAGGTGTAATGCCAATTGGATCTCTTGCAATGAGAATATGTTTATTTTCAAGGTCGTATAAAATAAAAGAAAACTGTCCTCTTAATAAATTTAACATTTTTGGAATATTATTTTTATACTTTTCATATAATGGGAAAATGATTTCACAGTCAGACATTGTACAAGTATAATCTAAATCTTTTTCTAATTGTTTCCAATTAAAAATTTCTCCATTTATAATTAAAAAAAGTTTGTTGTCCTTTGATACAAGTGGTTGTTTTGTAGAATCTCCATTAATTTGTAATCTTGTATGAAGCATTAAAATTGTTTTGTTAAAATTTGGATCAATGATCAATCTATTCCCATTCGAATCTGGTCCTCTATGGTTAAGAAGAGTAGTTGATGTTGTTATAATATTTTTATAATTTTCAGTGATAATATTTTGATTATTTTCATTTGGAACGTTTACAGTATTTTCAACAAGACAAAAAATTCCACACATTTAGTTTAAAAATATATTAAATAATATATTATAATTATATTCAATTTTTAATGCAGAGAGAAATAGCTTTGGCATATGTTCACATAGGAGATGAATTACCAAAGTGTTTATTAGATAGTTTATATCAAACTTTGTTAGTAAATAATTATAAAACAAAAATTTATGTTATTTTAAGTGATGGTTTAATTCAAGAGTTCAAGAGTATTATAAAACAATTTAATTTAACTGATTATACAAATAGCGAGTATTATTATAATAATTTAGTGGAAACGATACCTTTATCATTGTTAGAAATGAATTGTGTAAATAATAGTAATTTTAATACTTACAAAGACATAATAAATACTAGATTTAAAGATTATTCAGTGTTTAGAAATGGTTTTTGGATTTCTACTACATCAAGATTTTATTATTTAAGTGTGTTTATGAATATCTTTCAAGTTGAAAATGTATTTCATATTGAAAATGATATAATGATATATAATAGTTTTGATAGTTTGTATAATGAAATATGCAAAGTATATTCTTTACAAAAAATACAAAAGATATGTATGATAAAGGATTCTGATACTAGAGTTATACCTAGTTTAATGTTTTTTCCATGTTCAGTTGATTTAGATAATCTAACGCAGTTTATTACAAATGAATTGATGAATTCTGATAAATTTATGAATGATATGGATATTCTTGGAAAATATACAAATAGATATGTATTACCAATTCTACCAGATAAATCAAGTGAAAAAACTATATTTGATGGTGCTGCGTTGGGACAATATTTAGGTGGTGTTGATTATCGTAATTTACCAGATAAAAACGAATTGACAATGTATAATAATCCATCACGTGGTTTTGTTAATGAAACTGCTATAATAAAGCCAAATTTGTATAATTTTTTAAAGTCACGTGTTGTTTTGGATCATTTATGCGTTCCAATAAAAATTCCGATTATTTATTCTGATAAAATATATAAAATTGCAAATTTGCATATTCATAGTAAACAATTGTATCAATTTTCAAGTGTGTTTGATATTCAATATGATGATATTATTTCAGGAGATCGAATTTTGACATTATGTGACTTCGTTCTTTGTACAAAAGAAATATTCACTTTTCACAAGAATATCGAAAAATATGCAAAAGATGTTATTGTTATAAAAGATTTTCAAAATGCGAATATAGGATTATTGAATAATTATTTTAAAGACCTTTGTGAAAAACAAAAAAAGGATACAGTAAAATTATTTATTTATACTCATATCTTAGACCATTTTCAAAAATATATTTTTCCATACTTGGATTCATCAATTCAATATGTAATCTATTGTCATAATTCTGATCATTCAGTTACAGATAGACATATTCCTATGTTAACTTCTAAATATATAAAAAAGGTATATGCTCAAAATATTGACACTACAATAAATTCAGATAAATTATGTTTGTTGCCAATTGGTATAGCAAATTCTATGTGGAAGCATGGGGATTTATTGCAAATTTACAAGACAATGAGTGATATGTATTGTAAAAACAAAAGGAATGCTATATATGTAAATATAAATCCAAATACTTATTTATATAGAAAGGATGTATTGGATAAAATAAAAGAAAAGGGAGGTTTAACAATTTCACAAGGTAAACCTTATAGTGAATATCTTAAAGAATTATCAACATATAGATTTTGTTTATGTTTACGAGGAAATGGAATTGACACTCATCGATTTTGGGAGTGTTTATATTTAGGTGTAATACCTGTTATTCTAAATAATAAAACTACAAATTGTAAAAATTTTATTACATATTTAAAACGTTTAGAAGTTCCATTTTATGAAATATGCGATGATAATTTGGATAGGGTGTTTGAAAAATATACAGATGAATTTTTTGATGATAAATTATACAAACGATGCATAACAAATATAGGATCTTCTATTTATAACATAGATTCTTTAAAACTAAATTACTATGACAATGATAATAATGAATAAATGATAGTAATGAATACATTTGAATACATTTTAACATACGATAATAATAAAATAAACTATATTTGTGTGGATTTTATTTCATATGGTCGAGATCGTTAGAAAGCAATATTAAAAATATTAAATACACTTAAGAGTTAGATTATTTGCAATCTAAAATGGAATCGGGATTTGGACAGAATCTGGAGGGCTTTCTTATTAAAGGGAATTTGTCCTTAGCCCCTTCTGCTAATCCATCGCTTCAAGGAGATGGATCAATAGAAGGTTCTGGGACATTATATTTTGATTTAATAAGAGAATATAATTATCAAAATGGTGTTAATATTCAAGATGTGACTTTTAAAAATGGTCAAATAAATATACCCTATACTATTCCTAGTGATAATGCTACTTCAGCTAGTGTTATCATTGATGGTGGTATTTCTATAAAACATACTCAAAATTCAATAAGTGTTACTTCTGGTGGTGCATTAACTGTTATAGGTGGTGCTAGCATTGGTAAGAGATTAACAGTCGGAGGTGAACTAGATGTAACTAATAATTCAATAAGAAATGTAGCTTGGCCAGTATTAGGTTCTGATGGTGTTCCAAAAGATTACGTACAATATTATGTTGATAATTATTCATCAAATATATCTGGTAATTTTACTACAGGTCAAATTATTATAGCTGATTCGGATGGTGATGCTATTAGAGGATATGATTTTTTTACAACTGATACTACCAAAATAGATATTCGAATTCCATTAAATATTTCAGATACGACAAATGCATCTGGTATTGGAACTGGTGGTAGTTTAACGGTAGCAGGTGGTGCTAGTATTGGTGATGATGTATATATAGGTGGTAATGTGGTTTTATCAAACACTGATAATATAACAGGAAGTGTTGGTGGTAGTTTTGTATGTTATGGAGGTATATCTATAAGTAAAGATGCTTTCATTGGTGGTATATTAAATGTGAATTCGAATAACATTCAAAATGTTGCAACCCCTATATTAGGAAGTGATGCAGTAAACAAAGATTATGTTGATAATTTAATAACTAGTAAATTTAGTAGTTTTACTGCTGGACAATTAATTGTTGCTGATTCATCTGGTTCCTTGCGTGGTTATGATAATTTAACTT
>Ga0208439_1000770_pt1 | contig 9698 bp, 9 predicted proteins | sample ColrivemetaGS703_FD_187621 | JGI IMG/M metagenome (GOLD analysis project Ga0208439, IMG submission 187621) | Estuarine microbial communities from the Columbia River estuary - Freshwater metaG S.703 (SPAdes) (version 2) | ecosystem: Environmental > Aquatic > Marine > Intertidal zone > Estuary ...
GGGTGCAAAAGCGGCAAACGCAGATGTCACAGTGATCTCCAACATGACAGGCACAACACCTGCCGCTTGGAATGATCCGGTTAAGGGTTCCGAGCTGACATTGGCACAGAAATCCCAAGGCGCAGACGTTGTTTACGCAGCGGCTGGCGGCACAGGCGTTGGCGTTCTGCAAACAGCAGCAGACAATGAAATGCTTTCCATCGGCGTCGACAGCAACCAGAACTACCTGCACCCAGGAAAAGTGCTGACATCCATGATGAAGCGCGTCGATAACGCGGTTTATGATGCCTTCACAGCGGGCGCTGATCTGGAAACAGGCTTCAACGTGATGGGTCTTGCAAACGGTGGTGTTGGCTACGCAATGGACGACAACAACGCGGCATTGTTCACACCTGAAATGACCGCTGCAATCGAGGCTGCTCAGGCATCCATCATCGACGGCTCCATCGAAGTGCACAACTACAACTCCGACGAGACTTGCCCAGCGCTTGACTTCTAAGTCAAACAGCTAAGGCCGAAACATGGGGCCGCGCCGATTTCACGGTGCGGCCCCAATGCATTTAACCCAGACGCGGTGACCTGATATGACCCAAGCTCCAGCCATCGAACTCAAAGGTATCTCCAAGGCCTTTGGCCCTGTGCAAGCCAACAAGGATATCTCAATCCGCGTGATGCCCGGCACGATCCACGGCATTATCGGCGAGAATGGCGCGGGCAAATCAACGCTCATGTCGATCCTTTATGGGTTCTATAAGGCGGACAAAGGCGAGATTTTTATTGCGGGCAAAAAGGTCCAAATCCCTGACAGCCAAGCTGCGATTGCGGCGGGCATCGGGATGGTGTTCCAGCACTTTAAACTGGTCGAGAATTTCACAGTGCTTGAAAACGTGGTGCTTGGCGCCGAGGATAGCGGCCTATTGCGCCCCTCCCTTGCGCGTGCCCGCCGCGAGTTGAAAGCATTGGCAGATGAATACGGTTTGAACGTCGAGCCTGACGCCCTGATCGAAGATATCGGCGTGGGCATGCAGCAGCGGGTCGAGATTTTGAAAGCGCTTTATCGCAAAGCCGACATTCTGATCCTAGACGAACCGACAGGCGTGTTGACCCCTGCCGAGGCCGATCAGTTGTTCCGTATTCTTGAGCGCCTCAAGGCCGAAGGCAAAACCATCGTCCTCATCACCCACAAGCTGCGCGAAATCATGGATACGACAGATACAGTCAGCGTCATGCGCCGTGGCGAGATGACCGCGACCGTCAAGACATCCGAGACCGATCCAGCCCATCTTGCCGAATTGATGGTGGGCCGTAAGGTGCTGCTACGTGTCGAGAAAGCACCAGCCAAAGTTGGCGCGACAATCTTAGAGGTCAAAGACCTGAACGTGACCGACAACAAAGGCGTGCACCGCCTGAAGGGGATCAATTTCCACGTCAAAGCGGGCGAAATTCTTGGAATTGCCGGGGTGGCTGGTAATGGCCAATCTGAGCTGCTCGAGGTTCTGGGCGGTTATGAAAAGGGCACAGGCAGCATCACTGTCAACGGCCAAGCGATTGACCTCACCGGGGCTCATTCTGACGGGCAATCCCGCCGCGCCCGTGGCATTGCGCACGTCCCAGAGGACCGCCAGCGCGAGGGTCTGATCATGGATTACACCGCTTGGGAAAATACCGCGTTCGGGTATCACCACGACGCGAAATACCAGCGCGGCATCTTCATGGATAACGCGGCGATCAAGGCTGACACGGTTGAGAAAATGGAACGCTTTGACGTGCGCCCGCCTGACCCGAAACTTGCCGCCAAGAACTTCTCTGGTGGCAACCAGCAAAAAATCGTTCTGGCACGCGAAATCGAGCGGAACCCTGATCTTCTCCTGATCGGCCAACCGACACGGGGCGTCGATATCGGCGCAATTGAATTCATCCACCAGCAAATCGTAGCCCTGCGCGACCAAGGCAAAGCGATCCTCTTGGTGTCTGTCGAACTTGAAGAAATTCTGTCCCTGTCAGACCGCATCGCAGTGATGTTTGATGGTAAAATGATGGGCGAACGCCTACCGTCCGAGACGGACGAAAAAGAACTGGGCCTGATGATGGCCGGCATGACCAAAGGGGAGGCCGCGTAATGGATGTGATGCCAAAGTGGGCCGATGTTGTCCTTATTCCGCTAATCTCGCTGCTGCTTGCGGCGATCCTTTCGGCGCTGGTGATCTTGGCAATTGGCGAAAGCCCCATGAACGCGCTCAAGATCATGGTCGATGGTGCGCTCGGCTCGACCTACGGCTGGGGCTATACGCTTTACTACGCCACCAACTTCATCTTCACCGGTCTTGCGGTTTCGATCGCATTCCATGCGCGGATGTTCAACATCGGTGGCGAGGGTCAGGCGATGATCGGCGGGCTTGGCGTAGCGCTGGTCTGCATGTATGTCCCTTGGCCCCATTGGTCGCTGGCGTTGTTGGGCGGCACGGTTGCGGCGGCGTTGTTCGGTGCTGCATGGGCTGCGATCCCAGCATTCCTGCAAGCCAAACGCGGCAGCCACATCGTGATCACCACGATCATGTTCAATTTTATCGCGGCGGCTTTGCTGAACTATCTGCTCATTGGCGCGCTCAAGCCACAAGGGTCTATGGAGCCTGCGACGGGTAAATTTCCAGAGGCGACCCATCTGCCAAACCTGCATGATGTGCTGGGCTTTTTCGGGATCGAATTCTCGAAAGCTGCCCCCGCAAATATCACGTTCTTCGTGGCCATTTTGGCCTGCGTGGCGGTCTGGGCGCTGATCTGGCGCACCAAGCTCGGCTATGAAATCCGCGCATTTGGCCACTCTGAATCTGCGGCGAAATACGCCGGTATCAGCCCGACAAAGATCATCATGGTCTCGATGCTAATCTCAGGCGGCTTGGCAGGTATGATGGCGATCAACAACGTGCAGGGCGAGGCAGAACGTCTGGTTCTCAACGCAGTTGAAGGCGCAGGCTTCATCGGCATCGCCGTGGCCCTGATGGGGCGCAGTCATCCCTTTGGCGTCTTCCTCGCCGCGATCCTGTTCGGGTTCCTTTACCAAGGCGGCGCGGAACTCGCACTCTGGACCAAAATTCCCCGCGAAATGATCGTCGTGATCCAAGCGCTGGTGATCCTGTTCACAGGGGCGCTCGATAACATGGTGCGAATGCCGCTTGAGCGCGCCTTCCTTGCCGCAAAACGTCGTAACAAGGGGGCCGCGTAATGGATCTTCTCACACTCCTCCAAGTGCTCGACAGCACGATGCGCCTTGCGACCCCACTGCTGCTGGCCTGTCTGGCGGGTCTCTTCTCTGAGCGGGCAGGCATCTTTGACATCGGGCTTGAAGGCAAGATGTTGGCGGCGGCGTTCCTGTCGGCGGCGATTGCTTATACATTAGGGTCTGCTTGGCTTGGCCTTTTAGCAGGAATTGGCGCCTCGCTGGTTCTGTCGGGCATCCACGGGCTTGCGTCTATTACATTCCGTGGCAATCAACTGATCTCTGGGGTTGCGGTCAATTTCCTCGCGGCTGGACTGACGGTCGTTGTGGCGCAAAGCTGGTTCGGACAAGGCGGGCGCACACCACAACTCCAAGGTGCCGCGCGTTTTGATCCGATCACCCTGCCATTCGCAGATGCGATACGTGATGTGCCTGTGATCGGGCCGATTTATTACGAGCTTATCTCTGGCCATACCGCCCTTGTTTATATCGCCCTTCTGATGGTTCCTCTTTCTTGGTGGGTGCTTTATGCGACACGTTTTGGTCTGCGTCTTCGTGCCGTGGGTGAGAACCCAGCAGCTGTTGACACCGCAGGTGTTTCGGTCATCGGGTTACGCTATGCAGCCGTCGCTATTTGCGGCGTACTCTGCGGGATTGCGGGGGCTTATCTTGCGACGGCATTGCAAGCTGGCTTCGTGAAAGACATGAGCGCAGGACGCGGTTATATCGCCCTGGCTGCTTTGATCTTCGCCAAATGGCGGCCTTGGTATGCGCTTTATGCTTGCCTGTTGTTCGGCTTCTTGCAGGCACTTGCGCTGCGACCAGACGTCATCGAAGGCGCACTTGGGTTTAAAGTGAACGTGCAACTGCTTGACGTCCTGCCTTACATCCTGACCGTTATCATCCTCGCGGGCTTTGTGGGCAAAGCGATCCCGCCACGGGCTGGCGGCGAGCCATATGTTAAGGAACGCTAACAAAGGCACAGCTCTTTGGGGTCGAAATTTCCGTAAGTCAAAATTTTCGGCCCCAAGGGTTTGACATCAGACTCTGAAAGGTTTTTGGTGCTCAAAAGCGGCCACAAACTCTTGCCGGGATAGCTCATGCAAATTTACCTGCCCATCGCCGAGGTCTCGGTGAACGTCTTTCTATTATTCGGACTGGGTGGGCTCGTCGGTATTTTGTCTGGAATGTTTGGCGTGGGCGGCGGGTTCTTAATGACCCCGCTCCTCTTTTTCATAGGCATTCCACCAGCGGTCGCGGTTGCGACTGGCTCCAACCAAATTGTGGCTTCTTCTGTTTCTGGTCTGCTGGCGCACCTCAAACGCAAGACCGTTGACTTGAGGATGGGAACGGTTCTGCTGATCGGCGGGCTTTTTGGCGCGGCGATGGGCGTTGCGATATTCAACCACCTGCGCGCGCTTGGACAAGTCGATCTGCTGGTTCAACTTTGTTATGTTGTCTTCCTTGGTACAATTGGTGCCTTGATGCTTGTCGAAAGCCTGCGCGCCTTGCAGCGCGCGAAAAAGCCCGGCGCAAAAATCACGCGACGCAAACACGGCTGGGTCAGCACCCTGCCCTTCAAGATGAAGTTCCGTGTTTCGGGGCTCTATATCTCGGTCATTCCGCCACTTATGGTCGGTTGGGCTGTTGGCGTTCTCGCGGGCATCATGGGCGTTGGCGGCGGGTTTATCATGGTGCCCGCCATGATCTATATGCTCGGTATGCCCACAAAAGTCGTCATTGGCACATCGCTTTTCCAGATCATCTTTGTGGCGACTTTCACGACCCTTTCCCATGCAATCACCAATGAAACTGTGGATGTGGTCCTTGCGCTCTTCCTTCTCATCGGTGGCGTGATCGGGGCGCAGTTCGGCACTCGGATCGGCCTGAAAATGAAGGCCGAACAATTGCGCGTTCTTCTCGCAATTCTGGTGCTTGCGGTCTGTATAAAGCTTGGGCTTGATCTGCTGATCAAACCTACCGAAATTTACTCTATTGCGGTGGGGACGGTATGATGATTCGCGTCCTTTCCCTGCTGATATTACTCGCGGCACCTGCCTTTGCTGAAGAAGAAATCGTGCTGGGCCTCAGCCAAGACGAAGTGGCGATTACAGCGACGTTTGAGGGATCCGAAATCCTTGTTTTTGGCGCCATTCGACGTGATAGCCCACTGCCGTCTGGTCTACTTGGGGTCATCGTGACCGTGGCTGGACCCAACGTTCCCATTGTGGTGCGCCGAAAAGATCGACGGTTGGGAATTTGGGTCAATGTCGACGACGTGAAGATCGACGCGGCACCTTCATTCTATGCGGTTGCAACAAGTGCCCCTCTCAAGAAAATTTTGCGCGCCTCCGAAGATTTACACAACCGTATTTCTTTGCCGCAAGTTATCCGTGAAGTCGGGACCAACGTGCTTGATAGCCGCAGCTTTTCTCGCGCCTTGACGCGCATTCGCGAGGCGAATGACAGCTATCTGACACTTGAAGGCGCGGTTGACTTGTCCCGCGATACTTTGTTTGAAACCAGAATTGCGATGCCTGCAAATCTGACAGAGGGCTATTATAGTACGCGCATTTTCTTGACGCGTGACGGGAATGTTGTGGACAGCTACATGACCACAATTCCTGTTAAAAAGGTCGGGCTTGAGCGCTGGCTCTATAACCTCGCGCATCAACAAGCGGTTCTCTACGGGTTGATGTCGCTTGCGATTGCGGTCGCGGCGGGATGGTTGGCGTCTGCGGCTTTTGGCTTGCTACGCCGTTAATCGGCTTCGGGCGCGGTCAATTCCAAGGCCACGACAGGGACATCCAGATCGTCAACCGTCAGTGGGTTGCTTGGTCGCGCCAAACGGTTCCGCACGACCCATCGGAGCTGCGTTTCCGCCCGCGTGATCGCCACATAGGCAAGACGCTTCCACAACGGTTGACCCGCCTCGACGCGCCCCATCTTGGCTGCGATCTCGATGTCGGGTGCAAAGACTTGCACGGTGTCCCACTGGCTGCCCTGCGCCTTATGGATCGTCACAGCGGCGCCATGCAGAAACGTGGCCCCCATACGCGCGGCGAATGGGATAAAAGGTTCGGCGTCGCCCTCTTGCTCGATCTTCACAATAGAGGCGGCACTGACTTGTGGATCTTCGGCACCCATCACATGCAGACGCGAAAACCCGGGCTTACGGCCAGGTCCAAGGTAGATTACTTGGGCGCCCTTGATGAGGCCACGAGCCTCCAGATCAAGGCGCTTTTTGCGGTGCTTCATGGGCAATTCAATACCATCGCAAATCAACGGCTCGCCTGCTAGCAGTTCATCAATCGGCGCATCAAACGCTGTTCGGAACGCGTGGATCAGCTTGATCCGCGTCGCATTGCGCCACACCAAAACAGGGCTGCGGGCCATGAGATCGGCCTCAACACGCTGCGCCATCACCACCCGTTCATCGGTCGCTGCAGCCTCTGCAATCATCTTTTCAAAGGTATAGAAATCCAGCATCGGGTCGGCCAAGGCATGGGCCAGATCAAGGATCGGGTTGTCCGCATCTTGGCGGTGCACGCGACTCAACGACTTGACCTTTTCAGGCGGCATCGTCTCAAACACCATGCCGCCAGATGTTTGCACAGGAGGCAACTGTGCAGGATCGCCAAACAAGACCAAGGTCGGGAAAATCTCTTGCAGGTCGGCAAATTGCTTGGCGTCGAGCATCGAGCTTTCATCGACAAAACCGATGTCGAGCGCCTCTTCGCGGCGCTTCCAGCCCGTGATAAAATCGCTTCCGCGCAAGCCTGCTGCGGCCAATGCAGCAGGTACTGATTTGTGATTTTGAAAGCTTGCAAAGGCGCGATCCAAGGCGACGTCTGTCAGCCCTTCAATCTCTGGCCGCTCGCCTTGGCCCGCAAGCCACTCAGCAACTTTTTCATATTCAGGATCGTACACAGGTGTGTAAAGAATGCGGTGGATCGTCGTGGCAGGCACGCCGCGATTACGCAAAACCGACGCCGCTTTGTTCGTTGGTGCCAGAATAGCCAAGGTCCTGCGATCCTTGGTCTTTTTACCTTCCCAATCGCCCGAAACTACGGCGACACCCGCATCCTCCAACGCTTTGTAGATTTTCGCGAGCAACATTGTTTTGCCTGACCCTGCCTTGCCAATCACCGCCATGACAGACGGCGCATCGGCTTGCGGGGGGCTCAAAAGATCATCGGTCAGATCAACGCCAGCATGCCGCAGCATCGCCGCTACGGCATCCCATGCTTCTGCTTGGTCGTCTGAGAAAATTATTGGCCCGCTGCTCATGGCGGCGACACTATCTGGCCATACGCGGGGCTGCCAGAGCTTATGCCGCGATTGACCGCTTTATCGCATGGCCAAGGGAGCGCTTGAACCAATACTCCGACATGTCGGACGAAACGCCTGCGCGCCGTAACACCTTGGCACGGTCTGTATGTATGAACTGCCAAAGGCCAACGCTGATTTTGTCACGGCCCTCACCGCTGCTGCCCAAAACCTGCGGGGACGCGCCAATCATCTTATAAATCCGCACCATCCGCGCATCAAAGACACCCAGAAGATGGGTCAATTCAAACGCCCGCATCAATTCGCCACCTGCAAGCATCAGCGCCGCCGCAACATTGGCGCCAGCGCCTTTAGCGATACAGAAACGCGTGCATTCCCAAATGTGATCTGAACGGATATCCGCGCCGCCTAACAGTGTGGGGAAATGCTCATGTACCATCGTCCGCCCCGATGTGGGTAGAAACCGCATGGAGCCGCCGTGAGTCCCGTCCGGCATTTCCCAAATCACGTAGAGTGGGTTGAGGTCATCATATTGATCGCGCTCGAACCCAGCCGCATCCACTTGGACCTCCCATTTAAGACGGTCTCGGAATTGCGCGGCGTGGTCACGATGCATGCCGTCGCGTAATTTTGGGAAATTGGAGAGCGCATCTCCATTCAGATATCTTAGCAATTCGACGTTCCTTCCAACTGAACATTCAGTCAGAAGATTGTTGATAAACCCTAAGGGATTGCTATCTCTCCGTAGCCTTGCTGTAAGGCTTTGTTAATTCGCCGCTGCGTTTTTTTCGCTACGTCGTCCGGGCCAGTTTCCGTGCGCTGCACGTGACGCGCCACCGACAACGATCAATCCTTCGGCAAGTGCGTGTGCAACCGCATGTGTTGTGTTCAGCGCACCTAGCTTAAATCGCGCGCTCTCAATGTAGGCACGCAACGTATGTTCGGAAATTTCGAGCATGTCTGCGACCTGCCCGCGACTGTATCCCATCGCCAAAAACGTCAGCGTATCGATCTCTCGTGGAGACAACGCGCGAATTGGCTCTGGAGCGCGGTCCTTCTCCAGTTCCAACGCTTTTTGGTTCAAGAAATGCGCAATCAGAATCAAATCACGTTGGTTTTCGGCAGTGCACCGTGCCCAAGATTCATCATCGGTTGAGTGGGAAATGGAAAATAGGGCGAATTGGCCATTTGGCCCACGGATCGGTATCGAATATCCCTGATTTCCGACACCATGGTCAATTGCGTCTTTTCGAAATGCGCGTGCTGCGCGGTGTGACCAATCGAGGCGCTTCCAGTCAACGGGATGGAATTGTTGAGAACAGCCGAGGACAACAGGGTCGACCCTTAAATAATCCTGATCGATATAGTGCTGAACCCAAATCGGGTCATAAGTGCCATAGCCGTATTGTTCACCATCAGCGCTTACCCAATGGTAAACGACATGGTCGATTGCTAGCGTTTCGCGAAGTTCTTGAATAAGATCTTGGATTTTTTCAAGAGCGTCTGCTTCCTGCAGCTTGGACAAAAAAGGATCGAGTTTCAGCGCTTTCACCTCGCACCCCAAATGGTGCCCTTTCGGCCATCTCCGCTATCTCGACCTTTGCTACAAGTGCAGTTTCATCCAATTGAACAGCCAATAACGGCAGGTCGTTCTTTTGTGCAAATGTCCGTAGGTCAGCGAGCACGTCGATGATCCAATCATTTCCCATTACAAACCTCCAACAATTTCATTAACGAAGCGTTAACAACTTATAGTAGCATTCAACTTGTTAACTAAAAACTCACTCCTTTACCTCCCCCATTTATAGGGAATCCATATTTTTCAATGTGTTGAAATTATTCGATGCAAGAAAAATAAAAGGCGGTAGCAAATTTTTGCTACCGCCTTTCGCACCTTGGCCTCACAACTCTTTAACGCTGTGATTCGGCAATCGCGTCGTCAAAAGTCCGGATACCAGTTTTGGGGCTCTGAACCAGCACCGCCATATTGCCCGGCTTATGCTCGTTCTTGCGCATCTTTGTGTGTGCGGCAGGAATGTCCGCCCAAGTGAACACTTCGGACATGCAAGGATCCAAACGGCGCTCGACCATCAACTTGTTGGCGGAGGATGCCTGCTTGAGATGCGCAAAGTGGCTGCCCTGCAAACGCTTCTGGTGCATCCACATATAGCGCACGTCAAAGGTACAGTTG
>Ga0208439_1000776_pt1 | contig 9624 bp, 11 predicted proteins | sample ColrivemetaGS703_FD_187621 | JGI IMG/M metagenome (GOLD analysis project Ga0208439, IMG submission 187621) | Estuarine microbial communities from the Columbia River estuary - Freshwater metaG S.703 (SPAdes) (version 2) | ecosystem: Environmental > Aquatic > Marine > Intertidal zone > Estuary ...
CGGTACAATTTATATCTTCTAATAATTGAAGATATCATTTTGTCTAAAGGTTTTCTCAAAAACTCATTATAAATTTTATTTCGTTCTTCGTAGGTTGTTGCTTCTAAAAATCTAATAACCGCTTGTTCCTCAGCAACGTCGAAATAATTTACTTGTTTGGGTTTTCTACCTTTCTTTTTTAACTCAGCATCTGTTTCACTTATTACGATAGTATTTTCAACCATTAGACCTGTTGAGGTTCAAATTTTATGGCTCTATCGTGAATAAAGAAATATTCTTTTTTAGCCGAGTCAATCCAAAATTTAACCTCTTCTTCGGTAAGTCTATCATCACCATTCTTATAATTCCAAAAAATAGAACCATCTCGTAAATTTGTGTGTTTGTAACCAATTCTAGGAATTGACATAATTCTAATTGAGTTGTGTGTTAATCTTAACAATAACTCATAACCAAACGTTAATTTGAATGATGGTTTGAATAAACCAAAATCTAAGAAAGACTCTTTTTTAATCACCATACCTGAGGTTTGGAAGTTTTGGTAGTCGTGTAATGTTTCGTTAGTTAAGACACCCATTTCAGGTGTAAAGTTTGCTGCGAATGTCGCTTCATTTGTGAAGCCAGCAAATTTACCTTGAGCGTCAGTGTCAACAACAATCGGTAAGAAAACCTGTGTGTCAGGGTATGACTTGGAGTACATATCAACATTTTTAAACCAAATACTTGAGTATTCGTCATCAATTTCGAAGAATGAAATCCATTCTGATTTAGCTTCTCTAGCCCCGTGATTAACTTGAGCTGAATAGTTAGGTTCTTTTTCCCATGAAACCATTCTTACATTTAAATCACCGAAGTCAAAACCTTTTAGGTAATCCACCAAATAAGTTTCTGGTGTGTGAACAATTATCAATTCAGTGAATCCCACCTTTTGTAATTTAAGTGACTCAATACACTTTTCAAAATATTCAGTAAACCCATTAGATTTTCCTGATTTAATCGGTAAAATAACCGAAACGTCAAATTTATTAGTACTTTCCATAATATTATTCAATTGTTTGTAGTTTAGATAATTGTTCTTCAAAAGACTCAACTCGTTTATTGATGTAACCCTCAAATAGTGATACTGAAACCTTTTCAAACTCTTCTTTAGTCGAAAGGTTTTCAACCGTTTTTAACATCTCCTCAACCATAGAAGGATTGATGTTATCTTCTAACCAATTTTGTACATAGTCAGCTACAAAATCAACCATCTGAATCTTATTGTTAATCCAAATACCGTTATCCTCACTCATCCAAGAAGGAACCATGTTAGGAACTAAACCTAAGACAGGTACACCTGATTTCATAGCTTCTAATGGGAATGTTCCGTATGAACTTGTTTCGTCCATCCATACCGCTAAACAAGACTCTCTAAGAGCGTTACCAAATTCACTTTCAGACAATCCTCTCATATCTCTGAAAGTAACCCATCTGTACTGAGGGAATTTAATGTAGAATGCTTTAATCATATTAATAGCGTCACGTTGTTCTCTTGTGTGAACCGCAATAATTGGTTTTGCTGGTAATTCACTTTTATAAAAATTATCAGAGATGAAAGGTTTTAAAATGTCATAAGAAACATTTTTCATAACCTCCTCCAAATATTCTTTTTGTCTTTCTGATGTTGTGACACATTTGAAGAATCCTAACTGAGACCAAGTTTGACCTGGTTGTAAAGTTTCTAAAATGTGGTCATAAGCTTGACTCAACACAATTTTACCACAAGGTAATTTAGAAATTTGTGACATTACAAATCCGTACAATTCTGGAATAACAATTAGGTCTTCAGGTGAAACCTCAAGGTTTTGACCTTCGATAGCTTTATGCGGTAATGATTTCATATATTCTTCACCTAACCATGTTGATACTCCGAAATAATCGGGTTTTTCATGTAAGATAATTGGGTTGTAACCTGCGTTTAGTAATGCCATACCTAAGTTGTAGATATAAGCAACAGAGGCCTTTGCATTTCCTCTGGTATCCTGAACGATAAGATAAATTCTTGATGTTTTATCTTTCATGTTCTGAATAGATTTTTCTAATTTAGAAATTTGCTCTTGATTCATAATATTAATATTTGTTTAATAATTGTTTGTTTATTAAAGTGTTGAATGCCAATTTAAATGGTATTGTAATTTCGGAACTTTTATCACCTAATGTTTCGTCAATATCTCCACCCTCCATTAGGACTTCAATCATTAATTTAATGGTATCGTATTTTACGATGCTAATGTGAGTTTCACTTTGAGTTTCACCTGATGAGGGGGTTTCAGTTTTAATTTGGATATACTCATCAATCTTGTCTAAATCCAAATAGTAATATTCTCCTAAAATTTTTAACATATCTTTAGTTCTTTAAGTACTTCTTCAAGTTCCTTTATTGTGTTTATTTCGAAATCCGACTTTATTTCTTGATTATAATCGGTGTTATATTTAATCAATGTTTTATTATACGGATGATTTAATAATAAGGCAGGGTTTGCCGTAAGTAAAACATCTATTTCATCCCACATAGAATCTATTGTTGAGTTACTGTAAAAAATGACCTTCTCAAACTCACACCCGAATTTAGATAAGAAAAAAAGTGACGCGGGTTTTGATTTACCAATCTCATCTGAAACAATAATAAAATCGTCATAATCACGAAGACCTCTATATATTTCATTCAAGTCGTTGAATGATGAATACTCAGTTGATTGAGAATGACCAAAAATTTCCATCGGGAATTCCTCGTACAAAAATGTATATAATTCCTCTTCATCTCTAAAAGTGAAATGGTTTTTCAAATCCAAAGTATTAACAGGTTGAGTTATTTTATATTCAAAATCATTGTCTTCCTCAATACCTTCGGTCCTATCAATCATAAACTTTTGGTAAGTCTGTTCTATCTTACCTAAAGTATTTCTTAATACGCCGTTTAATTCAATCCCTACTCTCATTTTAATTATTTTTTAATCCCCCAGAAATATAAGTCACACTCCTTAGGGTTATATTCAAATTCATATTCTGAGAAATATTCATCAGGGTTAAATACCTCACGAATATCTTCTTCAGTTAAATTTTTATAGTAGTCACCCCAATCTTCGTACTTACTTAATAAGGGTGCGTCTTCTGGTTTAGTTTTATTTGTTCCGTGCTCAGGTCGACCTAATGATGCGCACGTAAAGGTAAATAAACCACTTGGTTTGGTGAGTTCAATACCGTTCATAATGGTTAGATTATAGTACATGTCATGTTCAAAACATTCTGAACTAATAACAATATCAAATTGTTCGTCTGATTTATATTCGTGACCTTTACAAACAACGTCAACATTTCTACCTTGACCAACATCAATACCAATATAAGTACCACCATTAAATAAATAACGGTTATTACCATTGATATCCAAAGAACCAATATCCAATACCGAACACCCGTCAAACCTTTCAGGGAATCTATGTTTTACTCTCGTAAAAAACAATCTTTGTGCGTGATGTGCCATATTATTCTTCGTATCTTTTTAATAGTTTACTGATAAGTGGATTGCGAACAACGTCTTCAGGATTGAATTCGAATGTCCCCACGTCATCTAAATTTTGGAACTTCTTAAGAGCGTCCCATAACCCTGTTTGAGTCTTATCTTTGTGTCTGTCAAATTGTTCTAAGTCACCTGAGATGAAAAATTTACTATTAAAACCAATACGAGTTAATAGTAATTTCATTTGATTAGGTGTTGAGTTTTGAGACTCTTCAAAAATAAGAATTGAGTTGTCAATGTTCATACCTCTCATGTAGGCCAATGCGAACACCTCAATAACATCAATGTCTTTTAATTTTTCACGAGCCTCTTTACCAATAATCTTATTCATTAAGTAATAAGTCGGGAATATGTACGGGTCTAATTTTTCCTCAACATTTCCAGGTAGAGAACCCAACTTTTCTTCGGCTTCAACTGCCGGTCTAACAATAATGATTTTCTCATATGGTGTAGAAGGGTCTGATAATAAATCAATTGCCGCTTTCATTGAGATGTAACTTTTACCAACACCTGCGGGTCCTGAACAGATTGTAATTTGATTCTTAACTAAGATATCGTAATACTTTCTTTGACTTTCCGATAAGAATTTCTCTTTCGTTTTTCTTTTAATGATTTGTGAGATTAATTCTTTTCTACTAATGGTAGACTTAACTTCATTCTCTCTAGGAGACTGAGTTGACTGTTTTTTGCGTCTTTCTGTCATATTGTTTAATTAAGATTTATTATAAAAAATACTTTATAATATGGAAATGTGAATGATAAAATTTTACCTTAGTTGGTTATATATTGAAAGGACTTTATCAACCTTTATATATGATTTTGATTTATTAAAACATTCAACCGCAAATAAACCATCCGCTTCGTATTTGGATGAATCCCATCTTGTATCACCAATTAATTCTTTAGTTAAAATAAAATTGTGGCTGTCTATTTTTTGATAACGTACATCACCTTTAAGTCTTAAATTACCTCTTTTATCATTTTGTTTAAAACTAATAAAATCGTTTTCCAAGTCTTTGATTGACTCCCATAGTTCAGGGTGAATTAGAGTATCGTCATCATTAAAATAAACATATCCTTCGGATATTAAATCAATTGCGTAATTTTTTTGTGAATTACCAAAACTACTTTTAGGGTCTTTGTGATTGTAAAATTCACAATTATTAGGTATTGTAATCCCTTTAGGATTTTCTAAACCATCGTGAACCACAATCCATCTATAATTTTCTTTAGGTATATTAATACTTTCTGAAATTTTAATTAAATTACTTGGTCTACTACAAGCGGTGATTATGTTAATAAACATTATTTAATAAAGTTAAAATATTGTGAGAGTTTACGTTCATTATTCTGAATGTAAGGGAATAATCGTTCTCTAAAATCCTGTTGTAATTTTGATATGTTTTCAGAATCTTCATTCCTTGTCTGACTTTCATAATGATATGCAACTAAAGACCCATCATAATAGTTTTTAAAACCCATCGTAACACAACGTAAGTTTAACTCAACATCCTCAAAACAATTTATATAATTTTCATTAAATCCACCACATAATTTAAATGTATTAACACCAATCATTAATAACGCTGCGGTTGACCCAACAACCTCTTTCAAATAAGGGGTGAATGAATAATATGATTTAATATTTGAATGAGTGATATGGAGTTGTTTGTTAGGTGTGATAATTAACTCAACACCATCATGTTGGATGGTTTTATCCCCAAAGTGTAATCGACAACCAACGGTACCTACTTTATTCTGAGTTTTAAACACCCTTAACATTCCGTAAATAACATTGTTTAATATTTTAACATCGTTATTACAGAATAACAAATATGTGTATTCACCACCGATGTGGTTATTAACAACATCATTATTAATCTTTGCAAAGTTATAATAGTCGTATTCTATAACAGAAACATTATTATACTTTTCAGATAATAATTTTATAGTATTTTTTTCATTTTCATCTGAACCAGTGTCGGCAATGAAAATATCAAAGATGTCGGGGTTACAATGTTCAAAGAATGATTCCACACACTCGGTCACCATTTCTGACTTATTTTTCGTCGGTATAATTACTGCAACCTTACCAATATTTTTGATAGGTTTTTCAATAATTTTAGGAACGTAAATACTGTTGGGTTTCAAGTCTAATGGCAAATGAGACGAAAACTCTTGTAAAAATTTAGATTTACTTTCGAAAAATTCTTCATTTGGTTTACCGACTGATTCATGTGTAACATCAAATGAAAATGTAACCCCAATTTTAACACCTTCGAGATAATTTTTCAAACAAAATGTATGGTCGTAAAAATGAAAACGACCAATGGTTTCATCATACAAATGTTTGATTTTTGTTTTATCAAATGACATGAATAATCCGTCAATTGTTACTACTGGTACTACATGGTCAAATTTTGATGAGTATTTGTTAACCCATTTCTTTTGACCTGGCGGTTGGTGGTATACATGACCCACCATAGTTTGTTTCATTTTTTCCCAATACACTCCTGAGGATGGGAAATGAGCGGAACCGGCTTTACCGATTATACCGAAATCAGGATGGTTAGAAAAATCTTTAACCAGTTCCTTACCCCAATTTTTACTTAGTTTGATGTCGTTGTGAACACAACAAACAATATTATATTTTGATTGTGAAATACCTTTATTATACACCTCAGCCAAAGAGTATTGATTAAAGTTTTCAAACTCTAAAATTTCAACATCTTTTAACCCAACATTCTGTAACAAATGTTGTTTAAATTTGTTATTGTATTCTTTGTCTTTATGTGTTGAATAAATTATTGTAATCATTATATACCTGTTGAGCCAAATCCGTTATTATTCCTATCTTTATTTGAAACCGTATCTTTTTCATCCAAATCAACCCAAGCTCCGTTAACTACAGGACATAGAACCGCTTGACCTACTTTCATTCCTTTGGTGATGGTTACTTCATGGTTATTGGTGTTGAAAACAATTACTTTCACTTCACCTGTGTAACCATTATCTACGGTACCTGGTGAGTTCAGAACCATAAGACCCTGATTAATTGCTAACCCACTTTTTGACCTAACTTGAATCTCATAACCATCTTTAATGTCAAACGATAATCCTGTTGGGACTAACGCTCTACCGAAAGGACCAATAACTACCTCTTCAACTGAGTGTAAGTCAAAACCTGAATCAGACCCGTAATTGTATTTTGGTGTATAAGCGTCAGGGTGTAGTTTAGTGAAACCTAAACCTAATTTAGGTTTATAGTTCCTCATATCTTCATCTAACTTTTCTAAATCTAAATTAAACTCATCTAAAATTGCGGTATAATCAAGATTTGTATCTTCAGCATCGTCAATCATTTTTTGTAATTCACGAGCCTTTGACTCTAAAAAACCTAAATCTTTTGAATCCATCATATTAACTCTTTTAATTTTTTGATAATGTCTACTAAAACCACCACGTCTTTTTCACAATATTCGGCAATTTCTTTTAACATATTTTTATCCCAATACGCTTCGTGTACTTTTGCACCAGTAACCTCACCATCTTTAGGTGTTGGTATATCTAAACAACTACACAATAAATCTAATGAACCGATAGATGTGTAGGCTCCGTATTGCCAAATTTCTTTGGTGTCAATTGCTTTAACCTCCCATGGCTTAGTATCGTAAGATGGGAGAATCTTTGACGGCATAATTCCGTTAATAATCATACGTTTTGCTAACATAGGGATGTCAAAGTTTTTGAGGTTGTGGCCACAAAGATAAAAATCTAATTTGTGACATCTATCCAAAAGGTTTTTAACATCCATAAGTAATTTAGTTTCATCATCACCTGAGAATGTTTGCATTTTGATTTCACCACTATCTAACACGAATGCCATGGTAACACAAACAATCTTAGCAAATTCAGGAACCAATGCGGTTCTCTTTCTAAAAACTTCATTAACTCTAGCGTCAGACTCTATTTTAGTTTTAGGTACAATTATGTGGTCTTCAGGGAATCTTTTTTGAAACCAATCAAAGTAATTACGGAATTGCTCGGCAACTCTCGGACTATTTTTCTTACATGTGTCGTAGTCTTTACAACCACCAACAGTCTCAATGTCCAAAAATAAAATTTTGGTTAAAGGTATGTTAATCATATTATTTAATTAAAGATTTGTAAAATTCTGCTCTATTAATTGTTACGTTTTTCAAATGATATTTGTCTTTAACGGTTTCATAAAGACGTTCACCCATATCGGTAATTAAGTTAGGGTTTTGAACTAATTTTTTAATAAATTTAGACCAATCAGAGTGATTTCTATTTTCACCTACCAACATAGCATTACCATCAACATATTCACCATTCTTTAAACAATGTTTCAAGTCGATTGTGTATGGACCTATTTCTGAAGCAATAAGAGCTTTTTTATAAAAACCAGCTTCAATCACTTTAAGTTGTGACTTCATTCTATTGAACATGTGGTTTTTAATTGGTGCTAATGAAATGTCAAACTTGGAGTAATTCATTGCATACGAGGTAACAGGTTTAGTCCAAACTCGGACATATGGTAATGAAGTATCGGATTTAAAATCAGCTTCACGATACTCTAATAAGAACTTTTTATAATTATCATCAATAATTTTATAATTATCAGTGAATATTTGTTCATACTTTGCCCACACAGTTTCTTCAGGTAGAATATCACGTCGTTTTTGTTCTCCCGTTTTAGGGTTAATTTCAGTAACAGAACCACGTGTATCAAAACCACAAATTACATATTGCGTTTTAGAATTAATCTCAGAACCTAACTTTGAAATAAATCCATTCATTAATTGTAAATCATGTAAGTGTGAAGAACCACCCAACCAACCGATTCTAATTCTATCAGACTCTTCATTTGGTTGTTTAAACTGAGGTTCATCAGGGTTAATCGCGTTGGGGAATACAACAACATTTTTATTAAACTTTCTGATTTCATTTGCGAAAATCTCAGTTGTTGTTGTAACGTAGTCTGCTTCACGTAAATTATTAACAATCTTTTCATGAATTTTATTCTGAACAATTAATTGATGAATTGGGTGTTCTTTGGTTGGTAACCAATAATCGTCGATATCAACAATAACCACAATACCCATACTTTTTAAATGTTTAATAAGTAATGGTGTTTGGTCGTAATTACCACCAACATTTCTATGAATATGAACTATCTGATATTTTTTCCAGAAGTTAGGGTCATTTAATTTTGGTTCGTAGTCAATGTCTACGTGAAAATCATCGGGGTATAAATTTTGTAGAAAAATATGGGGGTCAATTGACCTAAATTTACCTACACCCGTCTTATCTGACGGTAATACTAATACATTAATTTTTTGACTCATAATAAGAATATATGAGGAAATATAACAAGGTTGAGTAAAAATATCAACCTATATTAAAAAAATAAACCCCCACTGTTAGGTGAGGGTCTACAAATGAATTGTTTTGGATGGTATTACTTTAACTTTTTAATTTTGGTGACATTACCTTCAAATAAATGTTTACCAACTTTAAATGAGAAAGTTTCGTTAGTTTTCTGAGTAGATTCTGAAAGAATACCATTCTCAGTTAAAACTTCCTTAACTACCTCTTTTAACATACTTCTTAAAGAATCATTGTCAAGAGTGTTTTCCGAAATAGTTTGTCTTTGAGGTTGTCTTTGTACGGGATTACCTACTTGTTTACCACTTGCGTCGGTATTCATTAATCTCGCGGCTTTATCTATTAAATCACTTGATAATGTTGGTCCACCCATACCATTAGGTTGACTAATCGGATGCTCAATCATTAATCGTTTAATTTCGTCCGGCAACTTTGAAGACATTATTCTATCTTGAGTCATTGGTTGTTTACTTTGTTGTTGAGGAACTGATGCCTCTTGAACCATTTCTTGAGGTAAATTATATGTCGCCTGTGGTGAGTCATAGTTTTCTACCATTGGTGTGTTGATAACTCTACTACCTTCACCCGCTCTTGGCATTTGTTTGTGTTTTTCCATAATGGCTTTTGACACCATTAATTTTTTTATAAAATCGTCTTCT
>Ga0208439_1000796_pt1 | contig 9422 bp, 7 predicted proteins | sample ColrivemetaGS703_FD_187621 | JGI IMG/M metagenome (GOLD analysis project Ga0208439, IMG submission 187621) | Estuarine microbial communities from the Columbia River estuary - Freshwater metaG S.703 (SPAdes) (version 2) | ecosystem: Environmental > Aquatic > Marine > Intertidal zone > Estuary ...
AAACACCGCAGTAGGAATTAACGCCTTAAATTCCAATGTTGTTACTGATATCTCAGGAATAGGCAACAATGCATATGGTTATAATGCTCTTCAGTTCAACACCTCAGGGTTTTATAACACTGCAAATGGTGCTGTGGCCCTCAATACCAATACAACAGGGAATAGTAACACCGCAAATGGTGCTGGAGCTCTTCAGTTCAATACAACAGGGAATGCTAACACCGCAAATGGTGCTGGGGCCCTCAACAGTAACACTGTGGGGGATGCTAACACCGCAAATGGTGATGGGGCCCTTTTTTCTAACACGTCAGGGTTTGGTAACACCGCAAACGGCCAATTTGCCCTCAGGACCAACAATGGAGGTAGTTACAACACCGCAAATGGCAGTCATGCCCTTTATTCCAATATTGAAGGAGATTTCAACACTGCAAACGGCCAATATGCCCTTTATTCCAACAATGGGAGTAACAACACTGCAAACGGCCAAAATGCCCTTTATCAAACCACTACGGGGATTGACAACACCGCAACTGGTGGTGGGGCTGGAGCCGCAAATACAACAGGTTCCCAAAATACCTTTATTGGAACCGCAGCAGATGTTGGCTCTAATAACTTAACTAATGCGACGGCTATAGGATATGGTGCGAAAGTGAATACTAGCAATACCATACAATTAGGAAATTCGTTTATTACAGATGTAATAACAAGTGGTACCATTACAGCTGGAGCATTGGGTATTGGCACACCAACTCCAGACGCTTCAGCAGCATTAGATATTACTTCTACCACAAAAGGGTTATTAATACCAAGAATGACCAATGCACAGCGTTTAGTTATTGCAAGCCCAGCTGCAGGCTTACAGGTCTTTGTTACAGATTTTGATGGAGGTAGTTTTATGTTTTATGACGGAACAGAATGGGGTACACTATCCTTTGCTAAGAAACGTCCAGACGCTCCCATCATAGGAACTGCCAGTGCCGGTAACGCACAAGCTACAGTTTCATTTACAGCCCCATCAAGTGATGGAGGTTCAGCGATTACTTCCTACACAGCTACCTCAATTCCAGGAGGTTTTACAGGAACACTTTCCCAACCTGGGAGTGGTAATATAACAGTAACAGGTTTAACAAATGGTACAGCTTACACTTTTACGGTTACTGCTACTAATGCCATTGGAACAAGTTCGGCAAGTGCCGCTTCAAACTCAATTACACCACCACTGCAGGTAGGTGATTTTTATCAAGGTGGTGTTGTTTTTTGGTTAGATAGCACGGGTCAACACGGTTTGATTGCAGCAGTAGCAGATCAGAGTTCTAGTATACGATGGAGTAATGGTAGTACTAGTAGTAGTAATGTTACAACAGGGGCAACAGGGACAGCTGTAGGCACAGGAGCTACCAATACAGATGCTATTATAACTGCACAAGGCCCAACAGCAACATCTTATGCAGCAGGACTGGCAAGGGCATATACAGGAGGAGGATATACCGATTGGTTTTTACCCTCAAAAGATGAGTTAAATACAATGTACACAAATAGAGCGACAATCAACACTACAGCATTAGCAAATAGTGGTAGCAATTTTACAACCAATTTCTACTGGAGTTCTACGGAGGTCGATCTCAATAACGGGCGGCGTCAGAATTTCAGCAATGGCGATCTCCTCGTCGCCAGTAAGGTCTTCGGCTATAGCATGCGTCCAGTTCGAGCTTTTTAGTTATTTAATTACCTGCCTGCAGGCAGGTTTATCAATTTAATTAGTGCCGCGTAAGCGGTTGGTTTTTATTTAAAAAAAATAGTATTACACACAGAGCTTCCTGTATATAGAGATACGTATACATTGGTGTTAGAAATTTTTGTAAATACTAAAAGTTTTCCTAGAGAATACAAGTATAGTTTGGGTAGCGGTATGGAGCGCGACGTATTGGTATTGATGCACTGTATAAGTCTTTCTCTATTAAAACGGAACTTAGGTAACCTGTAACCTAACTTTTAGAACACAATATAACCAGTTTACTATTATCTTCTTATACCTCCCGAGCAACCTTTAGAGCAACTCTAAAAACCAAAAAACCCGTAAATCATTGTTTATAAATGAGTTACGGGATAATTTTATGGTGCCTCCAGCCCTGAAACTTTGGGGGAACCGGAGATTACTTTGATTTTGATAAAACATCTCTCAAAATTTCAGGATTTTGAAAACACTCTCTTAGCTTAGACTTAAATAAGTACACTTTTTGCTGACGATTTACAGTGGTAGGGTGTTGTATAGAAAAGAAGATGTGTATAATAACTCACGACTGGTTTCGTGAGTTTTTTACTTTTAAAATTTTAATAAATCAATTTTAAAGGTAAAACTAAAAAAAATCGTCATACCTTACATCAATTCTTATTGTGATTTAATTTAATCACTTTTTTAAAAAACCCAACCTAATCCATGAAAAATTTAAAATTAGCTATCCTGCTATTAATATCTTATATTACAGTAGCGCAAGATTTAACAGTAATAAGTGGTGGTAGCATTACCATTCCCAAAGACAGTTATGTTTTTGTTGGCGGTAATTTTACCAACACCGCAGGTACCGTAACTTTACATTCCGATTCGGATGAATTTTCATCGTTATTGGTCAGTGGTACTGCCTCAGGGGATATCACTTACAACCGCTATGTAAATATAGTAGGAACTGGAGCCTGGGATTTAATAGGCGCGCCAGTATCTGGATTATCTATTAATTCTTTTATAACGGAAACCAATAACAATGCCAATATTGCAAAAAACGGAAGTTTTTATGCAGTAGGATCTTATGACAATACTACGGATATTTGGACAAACGCTACCACAGCAACTACAGGTAATTTACAATTAGGGCAAGGATACCAAATGGCCACCACCAGTGGAGGCACCCTCTCTTTTACAGGCGCTATTGCTAGCGGAGACCAAAGTATTACAATAGCCAACAATGATGCAGCAAATTCAGGATCAGGAAGACGTTGGAATTTGATAGCCAATCCATTTGCGTCGTATCTTAATGGAAACAGTAATGCAGATGGGACCAACAATTTTTTAACGGTTAATACCGCAGCAATAGATGATAATTTTGAAGCAATCTATGGCTGGAAAGCAGATGGAACAGGATATGCCATTTACAACAACACAAGTACAGCCACGCACATAGCCCCTGGTCAAGGTTTTTTTGTAGCCGCTGCAGGAAGTGGAGAGAATCAAACCATCACTTTTACCAAAGCTATGCAAACAGTTACCGGAGCCGATGATTTTGTTGCCGCAAAATCCTCTGTAACGAGTTACGAATTGGTTTTAGACATGTATAGTGATGCGGTTAAAGTAGGGGACACTAAATTTTATTTTAAAGAAGAATTGACTTTAGGATTAGACCCAGGGTATGATGCAGGTGTGTTCAACCAATCTTCAGGTTTTAGTTCGAGACTTTTAGAACAAGATAACGGCATTGGTATGGGCATCAATGCAATGCCTATAGATGCTCTAAGAAATGCAATAATTCCCCTTGTAGTGCACCAACAAGCGGGTGTTTCTCTAAAAATTCAAATAGCAAATAGCACCATACCAGAAGACATTAATGTGTATTTAGAAGACACAGTAGAGAACACGTTTACACTTCTTACCAATGAGGGTTTTGAGCTCTTAGCACAAACAACCTTAAGTGGTGTGGGCAGGTTTTTTCTTCACTATACTACAAGTACCCTTTCCACAGATGTCGTTGGTAGTACTTCTTTAGTAACGGCTTATAAAGGAACAGGAAATACCTATATCACAGTAGAAGGGTTACAGCAGTTCTCAGATCCAGCACAGCTTACCCTTTACAATGTATTAGGGATGAAAGTACTCTCAAGAAATATCCAAAATCCTTCACAGAAAGAGATGCTTTCTACGGTAGGAATGAGGGCAGGAGTCTACATCCTAAAAGTACAGGCAGAAAACATTGTTTTCACAAAAAAATTAGTCATAGAATAATTCAGCACTTCACATGAAAAAAACAGAAAACACACCTGATGCTACAAATGATATCAGTAGAAAAGAGGCCATCAAGAAAATGGGAAAGTATGCTGCACTCACAGCGATGGGCACATTTATGATTCTAAGTCCTAAAAAGGCACAAGCTGCATCTGCACCTCCAAGTCCTGGTGTTTGGGGATAAAACAACTCCTAAAAGATCAAAAAAAATATAAAAAGATCAAATACACTATAAAAAAACAGACTATTAAAAACCACACCAATGAAACAATTCTTCACATTTTTAGCGCTAGTAGTATTCACTGCAACAACGTATGCCCAAGTGGGTATAGGAACGACAACACCTGCAACTTCTGCAGCTTTAGATATTACTTCTACGACAAAGGGTTTTTTAATACCAAGAATGTCGAATGCACAGCGTCAAGCTATTTCAAGCCCAGTTGCAGGGTTAATGATATATCAAACAGATGGTACAGCAGGTTTTTACTATTACAATGGAAGTGGTTGGTTAGAAATACGTATTACAACAATTCAGTCAGAAGCTATTGAAGCAAATACATTAAAAGTAGAATATACAGACGTATTAGTTTCTGCCAATACAGATGTAGCAGCTAACACATTAAAAGTAGGATATACAGACGCATTGGTTTCTGCAAATACTGATGTAGCGGCAAATATATTAAAGGTAGAATATACAGACGTATTAGTTTCTGCCAATACAGATGTAACAGCTAACACATTAAAAGTAGGATATACAGAAGCATTGGTTTCTGCCAATTCAGATGTAGTAGCTAACACCGCTAAGGTTGGTTATACAGACGTATTAGTTTCTGCCAATACAGATGTAGCAGCTAACACATTAAAAGTAGGATATACAGAAGCATTGGTTTCTGCAAATACTGACGTAGCAGCAAATAATGCTAAGGTTGGTGTTACAACACACGTCATTGGCGAAAGTTATGGAGGCGGCATTGTGTTTTTTGTGTATGATGGTGGACAACATGGCTTAATAGCTGCCACTGCCGACCAAAGTACAGGTATCCGTTGGTATGGAGGTTCAAATACTAATACTCGTGCCAGGGCAGATGGTATTGGTGCAGGTTTAAAAAATACCACCATCATTATTGCTAACCAAGGCCCGGTTGACGGTAATGCTTTTGCGGCAACTGTTTGCAATGAGTATTCAGTGACTGTAGATGGTGTTACTTACGGCGACTGGTATTTACCCTCTAAATACGAGTTAAACTTATTGTACATGGAAAGAGCTACAGTTGGCGGTTTTGCAAACAATTCCTACTGGAGTTCTACGGAGGGCGATAACAATAACGCATGGGAGCAAAGGGTCCCCAATGGTAATCAGACCAACAACAATAAGGCCGGTACGCGCAGTAACGTGCGTGCAGTTCGAGCTTTTTAGTTATTTAATTATTTATCAATTTAATTAGTGCCGCGTAAGCGGTCGGTTTTTATTTTTTAAAAATGGCAATAAAATAACTATAAAAAGAAAAAACACATTATTAAAAAACACACCAATGAAACAAATTTTCACATTTTTAGCGGCAGTAGTATTCACTGCAACAACGTATGCCCAAGTGGGTATAGGAACGACAAACCCCAATACTTCTGCAGCTTTAGATATTACTTCTACCACACAAGGGTTATTAATGCCAAGATTAACTGCAATACAAATAAGCAATATAACTTCACCAGCTAAAGGTTTAATTGTTTTTAATATCACAACAAATGATAGTGAAGTTAATATTGGTACTCCAATTAGTCCATTATGGATAGGAATAAAAAGACCTATAGATCCGATGATTTATTCCGTTAATGGAGTTAGTGATTTTACCGCCTCGGAATCTGTTGATTTGGAGGTATCAGATTTAACATTAACGCCAACAGCCGGAACTTTTCTTGCTACATTTAATGGGCATTTGTCTAATGCGACTTACATAACTAATTCATTTGATTCAGATATAGGTAACAATGATTTAACAGATCTATACGTTGCAGTAAGGAACATGGTAACTTCAGGGACTCAGACAGAAACTGGCACCCACTCGATAACTTTTGGTGATGGTGCTAATATAAATGAAGTTATAGCACCTGGTGTTTATGAAACAGGCGGTGCTATAACGCTTAATGGATCATTTACATTAGCGGGTGGTTCAGTAGAAGATAACCCTATTTTTATTTTTAGAGGTTCTGGAGCATTTACTACAGCAGTAGGTATAACGATTACATTGACAGGAAACGCAAAACCAGAAAACATATTTTGGATGTCTGATGCGGCTATGGCTACTGCAGCAGATGTAACGATGAAAGGAACAATGATGGGGGCTGCTGGAGCCGGAGCAGGAGCAGTGTCTACAGGCGCAGGTACGGACCTTGTAGGAAGGTTGTTTACTGAAAATGGAGCAATAACTACAGGGGCCAACACTAAAATAACTGTGCCAACAGAAAGCAGTTCTTTAGATTTTGGGTCTCTTGCTACATTTGCAATGTGGAGTAGTGCTGGAGGTGTTTCTGATGTGGCCACTGCTGAAATTACAGGAGATGTAGGTAATGTGTCAGGAATTTTATCAATAACAGGTACACATGTTGGGGAGGTATACCCAGCTGGTACCCAAGGCGGACCAGTGGTGAATGTTAGTACAACTACTTTCAGTATTTATACAGGTGGCTCAGAGGTTGTAAACTCCAGAAGAACAATTGATTTAAAGACTACTTTAATTTCTATACAAACACTGGTTACTGTAACTTCAAACGCGGACCCTGTAGAGCTGAGGTGGAGGGTGAATAAAGGTACTGCAACACTTTCAAATAGGTTCTTTTCTTTGATTCGTTCAGAACATTAATACTTAGGTCCTTATAAAACATTTTAAATCTTATAAGCTACGTAATTTATACACCTCAACAGGGTAGTCTAAGAAATGGTTTACATATTTTACAATGAACAATAATTTTTCAAAGTTTGTTGAAATCAAAACACTAAGAAAACCAACGTTACGTCCAGCTGAAATTATGAAAGAAAACGAAACAGGTTCAATGGTTAGATTACCTGTTTGAGTATTTTTGGTTGTATGATTAGTCTGGTTTTTATTTTATATGCCTATCACTTAAAGTTTCCAAGTTCCCCCGTAATTATAATCAGGATTATCCTTTTTAACTTCTATAAGGCACTCTTTACAAACAAACACCCATTCTTTCGGGTTTTTATATTGTACTCGGTACATCGTAGAGAAATCTACTTTACAAATGGCGCAATGTTTAATTCGTTGTTTCATACTTTACTTAACTCCTTAATAACTAAACCATAGGGGTTATAGTATGACCAGTTTTTAGTTATTTTTTTATACCTCCTGAGTAATCTTTAGAGCAACCCTAAAAACCAAAAAACCCGTAAATCATTGTTTATAAATGAGTTACGGGATAATTTTGTGGTATCTCCAGGAAGAATTTACTTTATTTCATTTAATCTTAAAAACATCTAAATCATTAATAATTAATGATATAACATCATTTTTATTATAAAGATATAAAATGAAATAAAGAGAAATAAACTACAAATAACTAAACTGCGCACACCTTTGAGCACACCCTTTATGCGCTGTATATTAGCTGTATGAAGAAAATAATTAAACCACAATTAGGAACTGTAAGGTACAATTTGAAGGAGTCCAAAGAGTCATTAAGACAAAGTAGAAAAGAAAGTCCAATTTCATTATGGTTTTCTTATGGTAAACGACAAAGATTAAGATATTCAATTGGAATATCAGTAGGTTATGCAGATTGGGATTTTGAAAGACAAAGAGTTAGAAGAAATCGAAGTCTTATAATTAATTCAGCAAAAGTTAATAGATACCTTGACAAGTTACAGAACGAACTCATTCATGATTATTCGGAATTAGTCTTGGAGGGAAAAGAAGTTAATAATGAAGTTTTAAGATCTATTCTCGATAGGTTGACAAATCGAAATATTGAATCAGAAGTAAAAGTAATTCAAGATGATTTTTTTGTTTTTGCAGATGAGTTCATCGAGGAGAAGAGGGGTAGTATTGAAAATGTCACGTTACTATTATATAAACAGTCATTAAAGAAACTTAAATTGTTTTCAGATTCAACAACATCAATTAATTTCACATCTTTTACGAGACCTGTTTTAAATGACTTTAAGAGATTTTTGGAGGTTGAACAAGGGTTTAGATTAAACACCATTTCAAAACATTTCAAATCAATAAAAACTGTTGTGTTGGAAGGGAAGAGGAGAGGTTTAATTGGAGATATAGATCTCAGATTGTTTTCAATTCCAACGGAGGAGCCAACAAAGATTTATTTAAGTGAGAATGAACTACGTAAGATTAAGGATTTAGATCTTTCAAATGACAAGACTATGGAGTTGGCAAGAGATATTTTCTTAGTGGGTTGTTATACTGGACAACGAATTAGTGACTACAATCGATTATCTGGTATCGATATTGTAGAAAAGGATGGGTTTCATTTTTTTGAAATTCTTCAAAAGAAAAGTGGTGTTAAAGTTAACTGTCCAATCACTAAGGAACTAAAAGAAATAATGCACAGATATAATAACCAACCCCCACCAAAACTATCGGATCAAAAGATAAACAAATACCTCAAGTTAATTGGAAGAAGATTAGACATGAATGAAGATATTTTATGTCATGATACAAAGGGAGGGGATAAAAGAACCTACACACGTCCAAAATGGGAAATGATGGAGTCCCATACTGCAAGAAGAAGTTTCTGCACCAATATGTACCTAAAAGGAATGTCAACTCAAGACATCATGCATTTCTCGGGCCATAAAACTGAAAAGGAATTTCTGAAATATATAAGAATCACCTCAGATGAGCGCACCCGACACATATTGGGACAAGGATTTTTTAATATCTAAATTATAGAGTTACAAGGTGCTTTAGTTACCAGTAACGTTATTAAATTTCTCTAAAACCTCTGAAAAATCCAATTATAAAATCTACAATCCATTTTAGAGTTAAAAATCCGAACCACAAAATAGAGATGAAGATGTGTTCGATGCAGTACCTCCTTCTTTTATGGGAAGGTCATCATATGATAGTTCAGGCTCTAACGCGGGGAGTACAGACTTTATGGAATAACTTCCTCTTATTTCGGAGGTATAATACCATTTCTTTTGAAACGGTATCATAAGGCCTTTTAGACGATTTACAATCCTTCTCAACTCATTACAATACTAAGGGAATACTTCTATTAAATCATTTAATTTACCTCTCTCAAAACCAACATTATAGACAATAATATCTCCACTGTTCCCACAATCCTGAATCAGTTGTTCTAAAAATCCAATTCTTGGATCTTGAGATGGATCTGCGAGATATTCCCGATGAGCAAGGTTGCTTTAGAAAAAATAATTAAATTAATTTATAAATTT
>Ga0208439_1000848_pt1 | contig 9037 bp, 15 predicted proteins | sample ColrivemetaGS703_FD_187621 | JGI IMG/M metagenome (GOLD analysis project Ga0208439, IMG submission 187621) | Estuarine microbial communities from the Columbia River estuary - Freshwater metaG S.703 (SPAdes) (version 2) | ecosystem: Environmental > Aquatic > Marine > Intertidal zone > Estuary ...
ACTATGATTACTCACTCGCAGATGTTGATTATATCAGAATCGGTATTGGTAATGGGGGTGGATGTTTAACCACCGTACAAACAGGTGTTGGTTACCCTATGGCATCTCTTATTTCTGAGTGTAATAAAATTCGTAAAAACAATACCCACATTAAAACAAAAATCGTTGCAGATGGTGGGTTTAAAAAATACTCTGACGTAATTAAAGCTTTGGCGTTAGGTGCCGATTATGTCATGTTAGGTTCAATCTTCAACAAGGCGTTAGAAAGTTGTGGTGAAACCACACGTATTGCCGACACCTTGGGTAATTATGAAACTATTGATCAATATGAACAACACGCAATGGATTGTTTTAACTCGGATATCCCACTTTATAAGATGTTCAGAGGCATGAGTACCAAGGAGGTACAAAAATCGTGGGGTAGAGAAGAATTAAAAACTTCTGAAGGAGTTGTTAGGAAACACAAAGTCGAATATACCCTCCAAGGATGGGTCGATAACTTTACTTCTTATTTGAAATCCGCAATGAGTTATACTGATAAAAAAGAACTCCCCCATTTTATTGGAGGAGTTACAATTAATTTAATAACCGAAAATTCGTTTAATAGGTTTAACAAATAACCCTATCCGATATTAAAACCTTTTTCGTCACCACTAAAGTCTTTGTCTCTTTGCATACCGTCTTTAATGTATGAACGAACTAGTTTGGACACTGTCATATTCTTCTTGTCGGCAACTTTTTCAATTTCTTTAAAATAAGCGGGAACGATCCTAAATGATAACATTTGGATAAGTTGTTGATTTTTTGGTTTGTCGGAACCCTGTGGTTTCTTTGATTTCTCTTCTTCTGATTTTTTAGATGCCATAACTGTGTTTTAATATATAAATATTTGTTATTATCGATTTTTTTACGTATCTTATTATAAACTATAATTATATGGAAAATACTGAAAATAGACAAGAGACCGCAGTAGAATACTGTGAAAGACTTTATCCCCAAACAACTCAAGAGTTCAAAGTCATTTTAGATGAGATGTACCTTACTTTTTGTAAGAAACAGAGAAACTATGGTCCCGGCAATATTTCCGTTGGTACTGCATTAGAGACTAACGATGATGTGAAATTATCGTTAACAGGTCTGTGGTTCAGAATAAATGATAAAGTACAACGATTAAAACAATTAGTCGTTTTAGGACAACCAGACGAAGTTGGTGAGAACATACAAGACACATACGAGGATCTATCGGTTTATGGGGTGATTGCACAAATCGTCCAAAGAAAAAAATGGGGTAAATAAGATTACCCATTAACCTTGCACGTAGATATTTATAATAAAACGAAAAGATTATGGCAGCAAATACAGATTTAAACCACCCGTCACTACTACAATTTATTGATAAGGTTAATGCCAAGGTTTCTTCAGATATCGACGTGTCTAAGTATTTCTCTTTAACCGAAGATAAAAGAAGAGGTGTTTCTTACCTGACATTAAAATTGGTGATGAACTCTTTAATTGGTAAATTACAACTTAAGGAAGATGAATTACTTAGTTTAGTAACCATATTATGGAAACGTAATGAGGAATCGGAGAATTACGAAATGGCTGCCGCTTACAAATACATAATGGAGAACTTCAGTAAAATTTACAGTTCTTTAAAACCAGTAAAAAGAGTTAGAAAAATTGCGATTAAGTAATTGGGGTTGATTTAACCTCAATTATTTTTTCACAAAAAAGTATGGTGTTATTTCTATGGGAGACAAACGCACTATCTACACCTAACCACGACTTTATTAAGGTTATGTCTTTTACCCTACTCTCAGGGTATTCTGCGTGGACGATAAACAAATCTCCATTTATTTCTTGTATGGGTCTTCTATTTGATGGGAATCTCATTAAAACGAAAAATCTTTTAACATATCACACTTATCTGTATTGATGTGATCCTCCCAACCATATAAAGGTTTTTGATTAAGGAAATAATAACATACTATCTTACCCTGACCCTCAAATTTAATGTGTTTATGGTATGCGTCGGGGACGGTGCCTTTCGTAGGTAGGATTCTACTATTTTTTGAATAAACAGGTATAACCATTACCGTTAGATTTTCAAAATCATCCCATATTCTTTCTTGAGATTCCAATAATCTCCACTCACCCCTATTTAGATATTTGTCTTGCAATGAACAGTTCAAATATGAAAATGTGGTAAAGAGGTTATTTTCTGAATCTGAGAAAGAGGCTGCAGGTGCCATGTGACCCTTATCCCAAATATTGTTTTTATAATCGTTATCGTCTGAGGTACAAATATCATTTTCTCTATGGAAATTCATAGAACCCCTATCGACGTTTTTAGGTCTATTCGTTGATCTGTAAATTACCCATAGGGGTTGTTCTAACACCTCGGAATATTCAACCTTAAAAACTTTATTTTTTACAACAACACTTTCCCTATCACATGTTTGTGCCGATAGGTTTATAGATAAAAAAAGGGATAAGAATAAAAACCCTAATGCATTTCTCAACTTCATAATATATTCTTCACAATATTCTTAACAGTATTACTATTAACTTTTATTCTGTAATACTGAATATTATTTTGAATCAAAACATTTTCAATAGACTCATCCAATATTCTTGATTCCTCTAAATTTTGGTATCTTTCCGATTCGTTGTGGTTACCATTCCCTCGGTCCAATAAAATATTTATATTTTCATATTGATTATAAATATCCAAAACCATTTTATCAAAGGAATCACCATAAAGTGTTGCGGGGTATTGGTTGGACTTGTAGACGTTTTTATAGACTAAAGACAGTAAAATTGGTGAATCTAATATTATGTAGTCAACTTTTCCATAAGATTTAACAATTCCCCTGTGTTGATTTGCCAAAACAAAAAGTTGGTCTCTAATTGCCGAATGATTCTCATCCCACGCCAAAAGTTTTGGGAACTCATAAGGATTATCGCAAGTAATATGTTGTTTTTTAAGTTTATAGGTAAGACCCGCCGCGATCGAGGATTTACCAATACCCGGACCACCAAAAAGGTTTATTATTTTTGTCATATCTATACTGTGAGTATAAAAATATAAGAAAAATTAAACCGATAATCAATATAAAGAGGTTGGTAACAATAAATTTTTTAAGAAAAGAGGTATGGAAGGACAAATACCAATATAGTTCTATATTTATTAACATATATAATAAATTAAATGGACATACACATGGTAGAATTATTTGGGGTTATTGTTGTATCCGTTATAACAGCGATAATAGGTCCCTCGGTAGTAGAATATGTAAAAGTTAAATTGAGTAATCCCAAAAAGACTACAGACCCCATAAGAACTGAAATCACCCATTCTAAGATTATCCATCATGAATTGGAGGATATTAGAGAAATGTTAAAGGGGGATAGGGTTTGGATAACTATGTATCATAACGGTGGTAATTTCCTAACAAATAATAAATCGATGAAGAAATTCTCGATGATGTACGAAAGTTGTAGGAGTGGTGTTGCACAAATTGCACACACTTTCACAAATCTTCCCGTATCACTTTATTCGAGATCCACAGAGGAAATCCTCAATAAGGGTCACATTTACATACCCGATTATTCAGATCATTCAATATCCACTTTTGGTTTAAGAGGTGCCAGTGAATCTACAAACGTAAAATCAACATATTCCGTGGGTCTATTTGAAATAGAGAACAACCAATGTATCGGAGTTTTAGGGATAGATTACCAAAGAAAAAGAGTTTTAAATGAAGAGCAATTAGTTCTTTTAAATGAGAAAGCCCAAAGAATAGCGGGGTACTTATCAAATTATCTAAGTTCAAAATAAAAAAATTATGAAGAAATATATTTTCACAGAGAGTCAAATGAAAAAAATACTTGACGGTGTTATAGAAGAGCAGATGTTAACAGAACAGACTGACGAATTAAACGCAAAGAAGGCAATTCAATGTTTTCTTAATAAGGTATTAGGTACTAATTTGGAAGTTGATGGTTTACATGGAGATGCTACATCAGAGGCAATTGCTGAATTCCAATCAAAAATCAATAGTAGACAAAAATATGGTGGTGTTGATGTCGATGGTGTGTGGGGTTACAACACAGGTTCTTCTTTAACTGAAAAAGAAAAACAAATCATGAAAGATTGTCGATCCAAACACGGAGACTTAATTGATAAATTCCTAATTTGGTTGGGTATTAGTTAAAGTCCCTTAGTCGCGTTGTCGAAGACTTTACAAATATCTTCAAAACAACTCGAATCGTAACATTCGGAATAACCACCAAAAGTTTTTAAAAGAGGTCTGTATTTTTTTACAGACTTTTTCTTTTTTAGGGTGTCGTGTATCTTCTTTTCAATCTTCTCGGCATCGGGTGTGTCGATCCTTCTTAATATAGATTCTATTGTATAACCCTCGTATCCGTGTGCTTTTGAGAATCTTCTCATAATAAACTTTTTGGAGGTAATCCCAATCTTAACAAAAAGAACTCCCGTCTTTTCTTCCTTTATAAGGATGAAATAGAGTGATTTTGGTAGTGACTCTATCTTTTTCTTTTTTATTTGTTTACCAACCATTAGTTTCTTACTCACATAATTTGTTGCGGTTTCTAAGTCTTTGAATTCTTTAACATCCCTATATGGGTTTGGAATATATTTTTTAAACCTTGCAACAAACAATAATTTACCACTATCAACTCGATATTTGGTAACTCCCTTAGTATTAACCTCATATATGGTATAATAACCCTTTTTAAGTATAATTTTTTCCATTAAACAGGACTTTACGTACATTTTTTTCCACTAAACAGAATATTTTGACAAAAATTTTCCAATACGTTTGGTGGTATATCAATAAATACATACATTTGCATCACTAAAATTTCAATTATATGAAAGAAATAAAAAAATGTAGCGGTTGTCAAGAAGAGAAAACTCTCGATCAATTCTACAAAAACAAACGAATGAACGACGGTCACAGTATTTATTGCGTTTCTTGCACCAAAGAAAATTCTAAAAAATACCACCAACGAAAAAAGAATCGTTTAAAGAATGATCATAGTGAGGAGATTGTTAAAAATATGGTAATAAACAATCTAATCAGTGAGAATTCAAACCCAAATGCGGAAATTCTCATGAAGGTCATTATGACAGAACGTCTATTACAAAATGCCCTTTCGGAATTACAGAACATTAAGGTTTCTATTTCATCAAAGGTAACCATTAACTAAATCTACTATATTTATATAAGAAACACAGATTTCTTATATGAAAATTAAAGATTTATTGTTCGAGATTGTACTAGAAGAAGGTGCAAAGGAACAAATGAAAAACGGTCTCTTGAAGAGGTGGTCTAATGAAGACGCTAACCTCTCCATAGAGGCCGTTAATTATATATGGGATGTATTCAAAGGGGAAAACGGACATCCCGGTTTGGTGAACAAACTTTCTAGTAAGAAGGACCCCATTAAAATGTCTTTCCTCACTCGTTTCGATGGTGAACATGGGTTTGATAGAATTGACCCCACAAAAATCTTAGACATTAATTCGTACACCCTTAAACAGATCACTAGTTTATTGGACGACTATGGTTATGATGTGGATATTATCGATGAGGGTATGGGTTCATGGGAAGAACAATTCTTTAAAGGAGGAAGTAAAGAAGAGAAATTCGAATTTTCTAAATCTCTTTGGTTTGGTACACAAAATAAAGTTTACGATGACGGTGACGGTTTTAGAATCTACTTACCTTTAAATCAGAAACAAAGTGTTGCGTTCGGTATGTATGAGAATTACTTAGCGGACAAACTCAATGGTTCACATTGGTGTACCACATGGAATAGATCAGGGAATATGTGGAATACCTATAGAGGTAGAAATATGACCCTGTATTATTGTATTGATGAGAAGATACCCGCAACAAATCAACATCATTTGTTTGCGATCTTACCAACTACAAGGGATTATGACACTTACGAATACACCGACCTAAAAAATTCGGGTGGTAACATAGTTGTTCAATGGAACAACCCAAATGATCCGTCAAAGAGTTTAGTTGATTTACACCCTCAGTTAACTAAAGAAGGTGTTAGAGATATTATATCCAAACAAGTTCCTTACGACCCAAGAAAGGAATTGAATTTATCTGATGAGAAATTAAGACTGATTGATTTAATCAATGAGAGACCGTGTACACCAGGTAACACCTGTTACGATTTCTCGGTTCAACCTAAAAGAGTTAAGTTACAATACATAATCGATAAGTGTCAATATCAATACCTTAGAGAAATAAGATCATTCCAATCTATGGATGAAGATCTAATGAATCGTTATATTGAAACTATCAATAGTAGTAACTGGTCGGATAGATTCCAATCTTACGAAATCATGAAATTTATCTTAGATAATCCAAAATACAAAGAGAAAGTTATTAGGATTCTAAGAGGTGAAGGTTTAGGCGGTCCCGTTAAAACTGACGGAAGACAAGTAACCATTTATGATTTAATGGAAAAAGTTATGACCAATAAATTCGAAATTGCCTTTGTAAGTACTGCGAGTGAAAAAATTGCAATTTACAAGAGTAATTCGGAAGGTTATAGTACCGGTAAGTTTGGTCTATTTAACAGAGCAGTAGGTGATTGGTACGAGAAGGACGGGATTACATATGAACCTGAATATTTACCTGTACAGGTGGATGGTTGGCCTAAAACATTCTTCTTCAAAAGAGATTTAGAGGATATTAGACAACAACAATCCCAACCACAAGATCAAGAACAAACTGAACCAGATAACATGGATCAAGAGAATGTTCAAGAACAAGAGGGGATGTTAGAGGATATGCCGGAGAATTATTTTGTTACATGTTATAGTAAAACAAATAACCCCGATGATACTGAAAACTTCTATACTTTAATTGATTCACGTATGATTAGTGGTAGAGTTAAGAAAGGTATTATTATGTCTCACACCACATACGTCAATAAATTTTTGTCTGAAGCGGTTGAAATGGATTGGTCACAACATGACTTTGGTAATGTTGAAGGACCCGCACCTGATTGGCTTGGATCGGATAATGACATACAAGAAAAGGAGGTTTAAACCTCCTTTTTTTTATTCAAAATATTTTCTATTTTCTGTGGCTTTCTTTTTAACTAAGGAACCGTAGTCGGGGTCCTCAGCATAAACCTCATTTATGTATTGATAATATTCCTCCTCTGTTTTTAAAGTACTCAGGTAACGAGAGTAATATAAACCATAATCGTAAAGACTTTCTTTCCACGTATCGTAGTAGGCATGATTTCGTCTCGTCCCCCGAGCCAAATTTGCCCTAACTCGGGCCTCTCTCATACCGAACATATTATTATTCTCTTTAAAAATGGGAGATTTAAAATGACCACTCTCAATCTCGGCCTGTGCCAATACAATATGTGGAAATCTGAAATTCATTCTTGTGATCTCGTCAATCAACTTTTCTTTTGTGAATTTACCATTCTCTCTTAGAATAATAATTCTTTCTTCCTCACCTATTCTTTCAATTTCAACATTATCAAGTCCATTCCATGACATGAGTACTGTAATGAAAAACGCGGGAAGTACCGTGTACTTTAAGATCATTTTAAGAGGATTAACTCTTATGTACCTTAGACTATTACTGTCATATTTAAAGTATTTCATAATTTTTAGAATTAGTTAATACATGATTACATCACAAATATACAAACTTTTTTTAGAATACCAAAAAAAAATTCTAACTTTGGTTTAGAAAGTCTTTTTCGTGCGAAACCCTAATTTACGAATATTTATAATCAAACACATATAATAATGAAAAAAATTATCTTAACAACAGAACAATTAAATAAAATCGCGGAACACGTTTCCAAAGAGTCTGAAACAGAAGTGATAAATGAAACCATCTCAAACAATGGTCAATATGAGATGGAGTGTGATGTTGATTTAGATTATTATGGGGTAACCTATAAGGGAAAGGAAATCGACGATATTGATGTTTTAGGATCTGTAAGAGTTGGATTTAATATCGATATGGAAAGTAGAAGTTGGGGTATAAAATCTCTTTATGTGTCAGTTACTAATGGTCCGGAGACTTTACCGATCGTCGTAAAATATTACCCAAATGATGGTGATGATTGGGAAGAGATAGAACTTGAGTTACCAATAAATTGGGATTCAGTGAATGAAGAAAGTGACGAATCTATGGGTTATATTGGTATTGGTCAAGTTGTTGACGTAAAATTATCAAACAATGAGGAGGGCGAAATTATTGTTGATGGTGTTACTGTTACCACCACATCTATTTAATTCCCTTTAATTCCCTATCCTTTAATTTAAATCTATTTGGGTTTGACATTATTTCTGATTTAGAAAACAGTCTTTTTTTTCTAGTTCTTGCAAGTGTTCTACTACCTTCATCCATATCGTATTCATCCGATTCTGGTGATGCGTCGTCAACTTTATGGTAATCTAAATCATTTTCATTTAGTGAAATGGAAAGTGTCCTAAGTTGGGATTCAGTTATTATTAATTTCTTCATTTTACTTTGATGTGTCCGATAATGATGTTCCATCTTCTTCGTCCATTTTTTGAACTAACATCTTATCCTTATCGGTATCACTAAACCAATAATCAATAATTTTACCGTAAGATCCGATGAATGCCCCTAATAACAATAGGAGTAATTCCTTCCATTCCCCACTTACTTCACTACCAATATGGATTGATATTAGAATACCTATAGAAATACTCATAAATGTAACTAAAACCACCAAAGTCATTAACCATCTCCTACTCATCATAGAAAGTAATAATTTTTGGAAACCCGTGCTGTGTTGATCTGTTTTTTTCATGTTTGAGTAATCTATGATCTTTCTTATAAATACATTAATTGGGTTTTTTGGATCATTTTATGTTGTTTTATATATTTATATAGGACTACTATAAACGATTATTAAAAAAAACAAACTTATGAAAACACTTTTTATTATTTTATTGGTTGTAGGATTCATTTCCGCAACT
>Ga0208439_1000889_pt1 | contig 8661 bp, 8 predicted proteins | sample ColrivemetaGS703_FD_187621 | JGI IMG/M metagenome (GOLD analysis project Ga0208439, IMG submission 187621) | Estuarine microbial communities from the Columbia River estuary - Freshwater metaG S.703 (SPAdes) (version 2) | ecosystem: Environmental > Aquatic > Marine > Intertidal zone > Estuary ...
TGATTCCTACATTTATAGCTCCCAAAACAATACCAACAAAACGCAAGCAACGTCCACCAAAGGCATATCCGACCTTGGAAGATAATTCCAAATTTTTACCCACTTCAATACCAACAACTGCTGCAACAGCAGCAGTATCCACCTTGTAAATATTGTCGCGTACACCATTGCCAAAATAAAGTTGCCCATCCGAAAGAAAATAAAACTTCTCAGGGACAAACACACAGCCGCTTTTCATCAAAATATGCGATTTAACCGAAGAGAAAGAACCCGTACTCGTCAAAACTTGTTGTGGGGTCTCTCTTTGAGGAGTAGGCGTTGGCGTGGGAACAATGGTATCGACTACCTTAAGTTTTTCTTGTAATGTTTCGGTTTGAGGTGTTTGGTTTTGAGATACTACTTTGGGTACTTCCTTTAAAAAGCGCAATTCGGGCGCATTCAGATAATAATAGTAAAAACGGTCCAGTTTTTCATTCTTGGAAGTCCTGCTCGCCGTTTCACCCCCAGGGCCATAAAATCGATTCGCAAAATAATAGATATTCCCCAAATAGAATTGAGGGGTTTGTAAGTCGTTTTTAGCTACTTTGACAACAGTTTGGCTCAGTGCCTCTCTGAAAAATAGGGTGTCATCCGATACAAAATAATATTTCATGACCTGAATGAGCGAGTCTGTTGCTTTGGTCTTGAGGTATTCCCATTCCGATTCGGGCGGGTAATGAATGGGGTCGAGCTGCTGAGCTTGACCTATAAATACGGCAAAGAGTACCGCAAATAAGGAAGTCAATCGTAGTTTCATATTGGTCATTTTGACCAAATTTATTGCGAACCCCGCAGCAAGCCCAACTCAATTCCACAAGCCATCGAAAATGAGTTGTGTTTTTCGCAAGTGGTTAACGAAGTGGATATGACCTGTGTGGGTGAATGAGCAAAGAAACAGAGCTAGATTCTGGTTTCTGATAGCGAATAACGAGGTCCGGATGCGCTTGTTTAAATGCCGCTAAATTTGGTTCGAGGCGATCATCTTTCAACGTGCGCGTCCAACTACAAAGGTCGGTAATGCCGTCGTAATCTTCCACGCGTAATTTAAGCTCGGTTTCCAATTCGATCAAGTCCCACTCTATCTGAGCTTTCTGCGCTGATGCAAGGATAAGTTGTTCATGCCATTCTTCATGTTGCGCTTGGCGCTTGAGCGCATTTTTTTTCAAATGAGCAGCATCAAACTTGGGCTTGGGGAGAGATTTGATGCGCGCGGCCAATTCAGGGTCAAGCTCTTGTAATTTGGAAATTTGTTTGACACCCCACTGACTTGCAAGACCGCCTTGCTTAAGCTCATTGAATGATGACAATAGCTTCGGATGTGCGTCGTCGGCAGCTAAAAATGCTGCTTTGTCAAAGGTTGCAGAAATCGTTTTAATTTGTGTAGAAATCACCCCTTCAATACCCCGATAATTTCCCATTGCCAATCGCAATTGTAAATCAAAATACTTAGCATGCGCTTCGATTTGAATGAGCTGCTCTTTATTTTGTTTGAGGACTCGCCAGATTTCTAAGTCCTTGCGGTCAGGAACTTTGAGCAAGCCATTCGAAGAAACTTGTTCAAATTCATCGAGCTTCTCATAGGATTGCTTTAATTTTTCTTGACGCTTCACATATTGTTTAGCAACCGCAATGACCTCTTTTAATTCAGCTTCATGTAACAAAAACCACTCGCCGGCAATCCATCTTGTTCCGTATAAATAATGGAGTCTTGTTTCTAGTTCCTCGACGAAGGGAACAGCTATCGTCTGGTAATCCATGATTTCTCTCGGATTCCCAGTTTGATGTTCTGCAATTCGACTCGCAGTTTTTTTGTCATTTCGGACCAAGCCAATCTTTACATAAGGGCTTATACTGCCAGATAAAAAATCGCGCTCTCTTAAAAAATATAAGCTTCCAGGTGTTCTTAGCATATCGTTTATTTTAAATTCAATGCAAAGTTAGAACCTAACACTGTAAAATTTTTATGGTGTTAAAATTTCGTACTGGTCCCTGAACCTTGCTAACTGAAATTCTAACTCTACTGTTCTGCGCACTCTAATCTCGATAATAACCTCATCCACAGTTTGATATATAACGCGCTGAGATGGGTGTAACTTCCTGTTCAGCACGTGCGATTTAGCCCAAGCTGTAAATCTAATGCGGATGGCCACAGGAGGGTTGCGGTCTGTGATAATGCCCAGAGAGTCTTTGTATCTATTGTGTAAATCTGTACGTTCTACCAAATCTTGGTAATTGAAATGGACTATAAAATCACCGTCTTCAATGTTTTCATCTGGTACGGTATCCACATATCCTTCTACGATTTGATCTAAGGGGTAAGTGCCAAAATCAGCTTTAAAAACTTGATCAGCATCCATTTCGCAAGCGATTAAATAATACCTGCCTTCAAAATACCTAATTTGCAGCGGAGCGACGTATTTCCAGACTGGATTGGCCTCGTCGTTGACGCGCTTGTACGTAAACTTGATGGCTTCTTGGCGCTCAATGTGTCCTATAATTTGATCGGAAAGCGCCAATAAGCTTTCATGATTTTCGATGATGGGATGCATCATGACGAAGTGCGCCTTGCTCTTGTAATAAGTCTCGTCTACTTGATACTCCTCGCGCAATAAATCTTTGAGCAGCTGAACAGAATCTAAGTTTTCATAGATGCCCATTAAGGAAAGCAGAAAACCCATTTCATGCTTTTGAGACTCACTTAAAAAAGGAATAAAGTCTGCGTTTTGCAAACGATAGACGTGTTCGCCATTTTCTAATGCATGGACTATTTCACAGTCATTGTCTCGACGCATTGCGTGGAGTGTTTTTTCGAAGGTGCTCTTGCCATAACCCGACAAAGCTGCTCTACTCGAAGTGTAACTAGGAAGTTGCCCATTGACGTACGACATCAATTGCCCCAATGTTCGTTTTTCAAATTTTTTTAGACAATCTAAAATCAAGTATTGCCTAAGAGCTTCTGGTCTTTTATCTAACATCAAACAAATATATTTAAAATACTCCGTAAGTTTTTTATGGTGTTGTGTTGGAAATTTGCAGAAAAAAGAAAATGAGAAACTGGATTCGCGAATTAAACCAACAAAAACGCACCGAAAACGACAACTCCTTTTTGTGTGCACAAAACAAAACCATTATTGAAATGCAGCAATTTATGGGTTTAGATATTCAAAAAACCTTGCTTATCGCATCTATTTGTGTGCTGCAACAACGCAAGGGAGCGTTAATTGCAGATATTTATACGCAATTCGAAGCACAATATGATCCTCGTTTTATTGATCTTCTACTAGACGAATTAAAAGCAGATAATTGGATCAAAAGTAATACAGATCACCAGGAAGAATACTTACTGCTACAACAACCCGTTCAGCTCGCTCTTAAAAAATCGAGTCGCCAACTTTTACCCAAAAACGACGCCAATCCGAAGCTCCATAAAATACGCTATCTCTGCATGATTGCACGTGAATTCAAAAAAGGCAATAAAACGCTGCTCGATTGGGAAAATGGCGCAGCTCGCATTTTAGAAGACGGACGGCTGAATATTACTAAATACCTCAATAAGCAGCAGCTCTCTACCCTTGAAAAAGAAGTAGGCTTGTTTGTCGTTTGCCATTACATCAATGAGCAAAATCCTATAGACAGTAGTGACCTTGCTGACTTATTCAGTACGGATCCTATCAGTAGGTTTTATTTCACGAATCGCTTTGAAAACAACCGCAAGCAAACGCAACTCGCTGGTGTATTGACCATCGATTTTACCTTTCGGCATGGTCACGGCTACTATCCTGCGAGGCCATTTTTAGAGACTTGTTTGCCAGGTTTATTGACTTCTGAAGAACTGATGCATAATGAAGCACTATTGCCAATGCGTGTTAAGGATTTCAAGCCCAAACAATTATTTTACAATCAAGACAATCTCCAGCAAATTCAATTACTCCAACAGATCTTGAATCCTGTCAATCAAAGCAACTATCAAAAATTACTTGCCGAAACAGAGAACTTTAGTGGCATAACGGTATTGTTATCCGGCGGCCCGGGCGTTGGAAAAACCGAACTTGCACGTCAGCTTGCACTGCAAACCAAACGAGACCTCTATTTATTTCAGCCAAGCCAACAAAGAAGCAAATGGTTTGGCGACACCGAAAAAAATATCCAAAGAGTTTTCCAGGATTATCGAAAGGCTTGTGATCAGTCAGCAATCACACCTATTTTGTTTTTCAACGAGGCCGATAGTGTTATTCACAAGCGTTCCGATGCAGGAACGGTAAGCTCTCAAACCGAAAACGCAGTACTGACCATTCTTCTTCAAGAACTCGAACAATTCGACGGCATTTTGATTTGTACCACCAACAGACCCGATGCCTTTGACGAAGCCTTTGACCGCCGCTTTCTACTTAAAATAAACATAGATGATCCCGAACAAAAAACGCGATCCGCCTTGCTTGGTCATTATTTTGAGCAACTTTCTTCAGAAGAAATCCAAGAATTGAGCGCTTACCCTTTTACTGCGGCTGAACTCGACAATTTTAAAAAACAGCAGCTCATCGCTAGACTTGCTCAACAAGAAAGTGAAAAAATAGCCCAAGACCTTGAAAGTTTTTTAGCGCAGCTCCATAAAAACAAACGTCAAAACAAAATTGGATATTATGAAAACTAACACAACAGAAAACGCACTTACCTACCTCACTTGGGAAAAACAAATTGCCTCCCAACTCAACACACTTGGGTACTTTAGATTGAAGGAGCTCCAAGCCAATCTCTTCTATGCCGTACAAACTTATCACAACCTTTTGAATCGCTACGAACAACTTATGGTAGAAGAGTTACAGCCGTGTCGGAATGAAAACTTTCTCATCGGCATCGAGGTGCGCACTGTGCAACACGGCTTTCATTTTAGGGCAACCTTTGCATACTTACAAATCGAAAAACAGCTTTTGGGGCAACTCACTTACTATAGCAACGAATCCGAAAAACCAAAACAAATCCAAATAGAAGCCAACAACCACACCCACGACCCCAAACAACTCGTAGAAGCAATGCATAGTTGCTTGCTAGAGGAAATGAAGGGTTATTTGTAGATTTATCCTTAACAATTAAAATAACTCAATGCCAAAATCCTTCTCCCGAACCGCTGTCGACCTTTTTTGCGAATGTCCGCGCTGTTTCTATTTACTTCACCAAAAAGGCCTTAAGCGCCCACCGGGCTATCCTTTTACTTTGAATGCTGCGGTCGATAAACTAGCAAAGGAAGAATTCGATACCTATCGAAAAGCCCAAACGAGCCATCCAATCATGCCAAATACGAATATGGCACCCTTGCAACATCCGGATATCGAAACTTGGCGCTCCAACCGTGTTGGCATCCGCTTCCACTACAACGGCTACGACTTTTATGGCGCTGTCGATGATGTTTGGGTGAACCACGGACAACCCGAAACCTGGCATGTGGTAGACTACAAAGCAACGGCCAAAAAAGACCCTGTCACCGAGCTAGACCCAAACGCAGAACATCACCAATCCTACATGCGTCAAATCAGTTTCTACACCTGGCTCTTCGAACAAAATGGCCACCCAGTCTCCAATACCACTTATTTCTACTACACTACCGGCGACAACACCCTCGCCGCTTTCAACAATACCCTCCATTTCCGCACCCATCTGGTCACCTATGTTTGCCAAACAGATTGGGTCCAACCAACCATTGATGCACTCATCACCTGCTACGAACAAGAACACCTCCCCCCACCAAGCGAAACCTGCAAGTACTGCGCTTATGTCAGCGCTTACGAAGGCTTGGTATAAGGATTAAAAATTATGAATATGGAAAAAGAAGAGATGACAAAGGATGAATTATACGTAGCGTTGTATACAAATCTTGAAGATCAAGATGACAAGGAAGAAACCAGAAAAAACACGCTCAAAACCCTTCTTGGAGTAACTGATGAAGGCCTTGAAAAACAAATAACGGAATACAACGAAATACAAAAAGCTAGAGCAGGGCTTGGAAATGAAGATGCAAATGAAACTAAAGAAGTATTTTCTAACATTGCCAAATACTGGGAAACATTACACCATTTATATGTTGTTTATTTAATAAAATTGGTGAATAGGAAAACACCTATAGATAAAATTCTCATTTACGAGGCGCCACCAATGCCTGATCAAAATGGGAAAATAAATTACATTTTGGCTGAGTCGTGTGTAGATTGTAATACATGTAAAGATTGTAAAATTGATGATTGTAGTTTTTTTAAAAACCCTCCCACAGGTAACTACTATTCAACGATAAAAAACCTGAACGAAGAATCAACAATCCCAGATATTCTCGTAGAGCAGGGCATATTATTTATCGACCTTTGCCCTTTGCCGCTTCCCATGACCACTGATATCCGTAAAAAATGGGGTGAAAAATTAGTTGTTAAGGATGATAAACCCCTATCTATAGTTTTATTGGAACTGGCGTTGAAGTTCGCTTTAGTGAAAGGCATTAAAATAAGAGAAAAACCAATCATAGCTATGGGTACACCTACAGCTACATCGCAGTCAATTTATTTTTATTTTGAAAAAATGAAATCAAGCGGCTGTTTTTCAAAAACGTTCATTTCACCCAATATTTATCCAGAAGATAAATATCCTAATATTGATTTTTCCAAATTACTCGAGACTAATGAAAAATATGAAATAGAAGGACAAATTTTACCCTTGTACAAATCCAATATTATTGCTGGAAGCAATACACCCAACGGAGAACTTCTTAAACGAATTTTTAAAAACCCATGACCAAATCACGACCTGATAAACAATCATCCGATTTTCATGAACGGCAGCGGGCAACCTAGCTTTAATGATTTTATTAATGGGAAAAAAAGTACATAACTCTCCACAAACCGTCATTCTACTCGCAGGAAAAAGGAAGGTTTTGCCTGGTGATGAGGTGATGATTTTTGAATTTGGGAAGCGCTTGGCGCTGGAATACAACAAGTGTATATTTCGGAGTGGGAATGCTGACGGTGCCGATCAGTATTTCATTGAAGGCGTTAAGGAAGTTGCGCCAGATCGCGTTCAGTTGGTATTACCTTTTAAAAATCACAGGAAGAAAACTCAAGTAGGGGTGTATACACAATCTATTGAGCAGCTGCAACTGAGTGCTGAGAGTCCGGCAGTTTATCAGGCAAATTTAAGTGCCAATTACAGGCGCCTGATTGATTTATATTTTGAGCAGCCTCAATCAAAAGCAGCCATCAAAGCAAGTTACCTCGTCAGAGATATGGTAATGGTTTTTGGTCACGGTGATCTTGCGCCTATTTCCGCTGCTTATTTTTATGACGATTTAACTCAACCTTGCCAAGGCGGCACAGGTTTCACCATGCAACTCTGCGCTGAACTCAAGATTCCGTTTTGGAATCAGGGGGTGTGGGGGAAATAAATTATAATATGAAAAATCCATTTATTGAAGCTTATTCAAGCTATTTTAAAATTATCGATAAGGCAGCTAAAAAAATTGCTTTTGAATTAACAGAACAAAAGCATGTAACTTCTGCGGTTCTTATTGATATACATCATCTGTATAAAATGAAAAGGTCTGAATCTGATTTTGGCCTAAATGATAAGTTCTTTTTCAGTTCTTATCATGCTCCTGTTACGAGTGACTTAGAATTTTATCTCGCAAGAATTCTTTACCATTACTCAAAATTAAAAAATCTAAATTGGGTTATCCACTTACGTAGTCAGGGTAAAAAAATAGCCCCTGACATAAGAATTAGTCTTCAAAATGATAAAACCATTGCTATAGTAGAAGTCAAGGCAAAAGGGAGTTGGATACAACCATTTTTATCTAAAGACACTTATGATTATGATAAGCAAAACAATAGATACAATGTTGATGATTTTGTATTGAGTCAAAAAGCACAATTACAGAAATATGCTGAAAGCCTTAAAGAAAATGATGTTGAAAACAATCTATTTTATTTAATACCAACCTATTTTGGTGTTCATAAAAAGAGAAAATATAAAGGTAGAAGCCTAGTTGATTATCAAAATTATTTTGAAGAAAGTTCGGGTTTATCGAAAGAACAATTAATAGTACTCTCTGAAAACCTTGAATTAAACCTAGACAGTTCTGATACAATTAATATTGATCAGTATAGAGCAACAAATTATTTTGAAGCAATGATTAAAAAAATAGAATCATCACTTCTCACCCCTACTCCTCATACTCCTCTCGGATAGGGCTGTAAGGAACCGCTCGAATGAGTTCTACACGATGGTAGCGGTAACCACTTGGCGAGCTTGACTGAAACTTAAATGGAATTTGCTCACCGGGTTCGAGGTATTTGTAGTGGGTATAAACTTTTGAACCTAAGGCAGTTTTGGTTTCGGATAAGAACGTAACGCGAATTTCAAAATTCATAAAAGTGGCATACTCGGCATTGTTATAGATGTTGCCGTAATACTCCTCTTTACCTGCAAACCAACGGTAGGTGTGCTCGTAATCGAGCGAAAGGTAATCTAATGGTGCATTTTCTTCCTTTTTGAGTAGCGCTTTTTCTAATTTGGCTTGCTGCTGCTCGAGTGTAAGTGGCGGAGTAAGGTCTTTTTTGGCAGCTTTTTGTTCGGCTTCGTTGAGCT
>Ga0208439_1000904_pt1 | contig 8548 bp, 7 predicted proteins | sample ColrivemetaGS703_FD_187621 | JGI IMG/M metagenome (GOLD analysis project Ga0208439, IMG submission 187621) | Estuarine microbial communities from the Columbia River estuary - Freshwater metaG S.703 (SPAdes) (version 2) | ecosystem: Environmental > Aquatic > Marine > Intertidal zone > Estuary ...
GGTATGGAGGGTATGGCCTGGGCCACCCACAAATATGTGATGCACGGTTTCTTGTGGTACCTGCATGCGGACCACCACAAAAGAGATCACGACAGTGTTTTTGAGCGTAACGATGCCTTTTTTATTTTTTACGCAGCGGTGAGTATCGGAAATTTCATGTTGTGGAGTTATCAGATTTTCGATTACGGCCTGGCTGTAGGCTTGGGTATATTGGCCTATGGGCTGACCTACTTCTTGGTGCACGATGTGTTCATACATCAACGCCTTAAGTGGTTTCGCAACGCCAATTCCCGATACGCCAAAGCGTTGAGACGCGCCCACAAGATGCACCACAAGCATCTGGGTAAAGACCACGGCGAATGCTATGGTATGTTGCTTTTCCCCTTAAAATACCTAAAAAACCAATAATTGTCCAAGCTCTACCTATTGCTCAATATAGGGAGTATACTTTTCCCGATTGTTGCCAGCTTTCACCCGAAAACTGGACTGGCTCGGCATTGGAAAGCCTATTGGGGTGGGATTGCGATTTCTGCCGTTGTTTTTTTGGTGTGGGATGCCGTATTTACGCAACACGGAGTTTGGGGTTTTAACGACCAGTACTTACTAGGTCCCAGATTTTGGGGTATGCCGTTGGAGGAGTGGTTGTTTTTCTTCTGTATCCCTTATTCCAGCTTATTTATCCATTTTTTAGGGGTCAAGTATTACGGTGATCGATGGCAATTTCCTAAAAAAATCACTCAGATGATCTATTTGTTGATGATTCTATGGGCTGTGGTCCAAATCATCGCATTTGCCCCCCGTTGGTACACCACCGTAAATGCTGCATTTTTTCTAGTGATTTTTATTTTAGGCTATATTTTTCACCCCAAGGCCCTGTTTCAATTCCTGCCTTCATTTTTGATCATCATGATCCCATTTATCGCGATCAACGGAATTTTAACGGGTTCAGGACTTGAGCAGCCCGTGGTTTGGTACAATAACGCGCAAAACATGTCCCTGCGTTTGGGCACCATCCCTTTAGAGGATTTTATGTACGCGTTTAGCATGCTCTTTCTCAGCTGGATGGGTTATGAGCGGATTTCTGCGGGAAAACCGATTTAGGGCAATCGTATTATCTCAGATCTTAATGGTAATGTCCGGATTGATTTCCACAAGGGCCTGGGCAAATCCCGCTTTATCTCTCGGAGAGATGATCAATGAATCAAAACGCCCGTAGGTCACTTCAATTCGGTCTAAAGAAGCTGCTGGTGCTGAAATAATATTTGACGTTTTTTCGATCTTTTTAATCGATTGAATGTCTATAGGTTTAAATCGAATAAAACCACTGAACACCTTAAGTTGATTTCCTTGTATCACATATTTGGTGTTGTAAAGCATGTGCAGAATCAAGCCATAAAAAACCACTAGCCCCAGCACCACAAACACGAAGGATTGATCTACACCTTGTTTGATCCACACTTGAATCATCGGGCCAAAAAACACCAAAAATATGAACCCCAAGAGTGGGAGAGATACTTTTGAATAATAAGTCTGAGCGCTAATTTTCGACATAAAATGACAATGCCACCATTAAATCAATGGCCTGGACTATATTTTCGCTTGATAAGTAAATAAGTCAAAATACCTGCCCTGAGCTTCTATGAGGGCTTCATGCGTCCCTTGCTCGGCAATTTTCCCACCTTCAATCACCAGTATCTTATGGGCTTTTCTGATGGTGCTCAACCTGTGCGCTATGACAAAAGTTGTCCTTCCTTCAGTCAAGGTTGCTAAACTTTTTTGAATGAGGGCTTCACTTTCAGTATCCAAATTGGAGGTTGCTTCATCTAAGATCAAGATAGAAGGGTTGGCGAGTATCGCTCTAGCTATGGCAATTCTCTGCCTTTGTCCACCGGATAGTTTCACGCCCCGTTCACCGATTAACGTGTCTAAACCATCCTCAAACCGATCGGTAAATTCATGGACATAGGCAGCATGTACGGCTTCCAACAGGCGCTCTTCTGAGGCCTCTGGTCTTGCGTACAGGATATTCTCCTTAATGGTGCCCTCAAACAGAAATTCATCCTGCAAGACAACACCTAATTGCTTTCGGTAACTTTCCAAGGTTACTTCGCTTAACGGATAGCCATCAATCGTGATTTCTCCTTGATCTGGATTGATAAAAGTGGCCACCAGACCTGCAATCGTCGATTTGCCAGACCCGGAACTTCCCACTAGGGCAATCGTTTGTCCCGCTTCAACACTAAAGCTTATGCTGTGCAAGACGTCTTTTTCCTCCTCGTAAGCAAATGAGACCTCTTTAAATTCCATGACGCCTTGGATATTCCCCAGCGTGATGTGTCTTTTTGGATCGTCTACTTCACCCATTTCATTCATGAGTTCTTCGGTACGATCCAAACCAGCCAATGCTTCAGTCAACTGGCTTCCTATATTGCTCATCTGTACAATGGGGGCAATCATCAGCCCCAATAGAAAAGTAAAACTCAGGAACTCTCCCAATGTCAACGTTTCCATCATGATTTTATATCCGCCAATCCCCATAATACCCGTGGTAGCCAGACCCAACAAAAAAGTAGCCGACGAGGTCATAAATGCGGTAGCTGTAAGGCTCTTCTTTACGTTGATGAACAATTCATGTACGCCCTTCTCAAAGACCAAGGCCTCTTGTTCAGCCGCGTTAAATCCTTTGATTACCCTAATTCCTCCCAGGGTTTCCGTAAGCCTTCCCGTCACTTCAGCATTGATTTTGCCTCGGGCTCGGAAGATCGGACGAATAACCTTAAACGCCTTTAAAGCAATCACAGCAAAAATGGCCAATGGGATCAGCGTGAACAAAGTCATCGATACACTGATCTGCAACAAAAGCACTACGGATACTACTGCCGTGATGGTTCCCCCTATCAATTGAACCAATCCAGTGCCAATTAAATTTCGCACGCCCTCCACATCCGTCATGATCCGAGATACCAAAGCACCCGATTTGGTGTTGTCAAAAAACCTGATGGGTAGCCCCAGAATCTTCTTTTGCACCTGAGTCCTTAACTCTGCGATCAGGTATTGAGCTTGTACAGACAGGATTTTAGTCAGTAAAAACGAGGTAATTGCTTGAATGAGTATGGAAGCTATCACCACGGCGATTAATATCTGCAATCGGTCAATCTCCTTGTTCGGGATGATCTCATCCATCAATAATTTCAATGAAAGGGGCGCTACGAAACTAGCGGCCTTACTCACGACAATCAGCAAGATGCCGATGAAAACCATCTTCCTTCTCGGCCATATAATGGTGGTAAAGGCTTTAAGGATGGATACTTTGGGTTTGTTCTGGTCTTTTTTCAATTTGTTTTTCGGTATTGGATAAAACACACAAACGTCCTAAAACTAAAATAGGCACCCATCGGGTGCCTATTTATATTTGCTTAGTAGCGGGAACTGGACTCGAACCAGTGACCTTCGGGTTATGAGCCCGACGAGCTACCTACTGCTCTATCCCGCGATGTGGACAGCAAAGATACAACAAGTATTGTGATTACACCAAATGCGGGGAGAATTTTCTTGGATTTTGTGCTGGATAGAAGGGTTTTTCCATCCACTACCCCTTGTCGTAGTTATCATAGAGATACCAGGGAAGTGCGAGGGAAAAGCCGACCAAAAACAAGGAGGCTAGATATTTGATAAACTGTATTTTGTTGATGGCTTTGACCTTTAGTCGGTAGATCAGAAATATTAGGAAGGTCGAGGCGGCGATCGTCAGATCAGCATTCAAAATTTTCATGCCGTAATTCAGGCTTATCTGTTCAAAAAATAAAACAGTAGACCATTCCCCATTATTGGATTGAATAAATTGAAAAATGTAATAGTAAGGGACAGCGATGCCCAAAACGCTTAAAAGGGCAAATACCTTTTTCATGGTGACTCTATTTAATGATTTGTTTCTTAATCCTGTAACCAAAAAAAAGGCTGCGAGCCATTGATTCGCAGCCTTCAAAGAGCTAATTACTCCCCGCCATTTCTGTTGGGAGCACGCGTGGTAGGCCACGTGCGTTCCTTGCCGGTTCTCGGGTCTTTGCCTAAATCAGCTTTTTCACGAGAAGTTTTTTCCGGGTCTTCACTGGCCATATAGGCGAGTACGGCGGTCAGGATGGCGTTGTTGCGCACATCGTCAAATACGATTTTGTCATAGGTGTCCAGGTTGGTGTGCCAGGTGTAGTTGAAGTAGCTCCAGTTGAGGGAACTCAACGAAAATGCGGGCGCACCTGCCGCAACAAACGAGGCGTAATCTGAACCTCCACCTCCAGGGGTCCCTGGGAAGGTAGTTTCGATGTGTTTTTTTACATCCTGGGGTACTTCAGCCAACCAGCGCCCTAGGTAGGAATAGGCGTGCAGGAATCCTTGGCCAGAGATTTGTACGACTCTTCCAGTTCCGTTATCTTGATTAAAGAGCACTTGAAGGCCGTTCACGACTTCAGGATGGTCTTCTACAAAAGCTCTGGAACCGTTGAGGCCTTGTTCCTCACTGCCCCAAAGTCCAATGATGATGGTGCGTTTCGGATTCGGGTACACTTTTTTCAAAATACGTGCAGCTTCCATCATGGTGATGGTACCTGTTCCGTTATCTGTGGCTCCAGTTCCCCCATCCCAAGAGTCGAAGTGGGCAGATAGGACCACATATTCATCGGGTAATTCAGTTCCAGGAATAGTGGCCACGGTATTAAAAGTGGGGACTTTGCCCAGTTCTTTAGATTGAGCGACGATTTTGAGCACCGGTTTATCTCCGTTTTCTGCCATTCGGTACACCATCCCATAGTCTTCTAATGAAAGATCGATGACCGGGATTTTTTTTGTGTTGGCGCTAAACACTTTGTTGGCGCCAAAAGCGCTAGACCACTGAGACTGTATCAATCCTGCAGCTCCGGCTTGCTCCAAGGCGGTATTTATGGTTCTTCGGTCGTATCCAGTACGTGTTAGGTTTTCATTCCAGGCCTTATTGGCCGCATCGCGTTGGCTTTTCATCAGCTCAAAAGATTCCTCTGTGGCAAATTCTTTCCAGTTGTAATCAGGTCTTCCCGTAGGTTGGGGCATGGAGATGCAGACTAATTTGCCTTTGATCTGCTTTAACCAGTCGGCAAATGCTACAGAGTCCTGGACCAAAGGAAAGGGGATCGCCTGGGCCACTACACCCTTGGCTGAGGTTGATGGACTCCAAGCCAATTGTCTTCCGTGTAAGGACACCACTCGAGGTTCCACCAAATCAATATGAGAAATGCCGCGTTCCCAACCGCGCCAGGTACCCCAAGCCTCGTTATTGGCCTGAATCCCCCACCGATTAAAGGTAGCTACTGCCCATTGATGGGCTTGGGCCATTTGGGGCGTGCCGACCAACCTAGGTCCGATGACATCGACTAATTCATGGGCCAGTACTTCTAATTGAGAGTTTTCAGTGGCTTCTTTTTCAATTTGGGCCACAATATCTTTTTGTGCCCATAGTCCAGAAAAAGATATCAAAAAGGCCAACACTAAGGGTAAACGGTAATTCATGCTGTGGAAGGGTTAGGTTTAGTTCCAGAAATATACATAAATTTTGCACAGATTCCTCCGGGTGAAGGGCCACCTCACGGCCCACAGTTTATTACATTTACTTTTTTGTTCAGAAATTAATCCAACATTGTCAGAACACATCAAATTAGGACTCAAGGAGAATGCGGCTCAGTTTGCCCTTTTGGTGCTGATCAACGCTTTTGTGGGCGGGATGGTCGGTATGGAACGGTCTATTTTCCCGGAGTACGCCGCTCAGGGTTTTGGAATTTCTTCACAAACCGCCATTTTATCGTTTATCATCGCCTTTGGATTGAGCAAAGCTGCGGCCAATTATTTCGCCGGTCGCCTGGCCAATCAGTGGGGTCGAAGAAATATTTTACTGCTCGGCTGGGCGCTTGCCCTTCCGGTGCCCTTTTTGCTGATCTACGCCCAAAGCTGGGGTTGGGTCATTGGGGCCAATGTGCTTTTAGGGTTCAGCCAAGGCCTGGCATGGAGCAGTACCGTAGTGATGAAGATCGATTTGGTGGGGGAGAAGAATCGGGGATTGGCCATGGGCCTCAATGAGTTTTCGGGATATTTATCCGTTGGGCTGATCGCCTTGTTGACTGGATATATCGCCCATGTATACGGGATCACGCCCTATCCATTTTATGTGGGCATTGGCCTTTCTGTGGGCGGATTGTTGATGACCTACTTTTGGGTAAAAGATACCCGTGTATTTGTCCAAAAAGAACAAACTGCGGACCGCACCCAAGGATTGAACGGAGTCTTTTGGGAGACCACTTGGAAAAACAAGACCCTCAGTTCGGTGACCCAGGCAGGTTTGGTGAATAACCTGAACGACGGAATGATTTGGGGTTTGTTTCCCGCCCTTTTAATCGCATTGAACTACGACACCCAAGACATAGGGGTGTTGACGGCTATTTATCCCGCTGTTTGGGGTATAGGCCAATTATTTACCGGAAAGATGTCCGACCATTTTCCCAAGAAGGCCATGTTGTTTTGGGGTATGGTGCTCCAAGCAGGCGCTATTCTTTTCATCCCGTTTGCCAATCAGTACGCTACTTTAGGCTTGCTTTCTGGGCTTTTGGGCTTGGGAACAGCACTTGTTTACCCTACATTTTTGTCTGCTATCGCCCAAGAAACCTCACCCAATCAACGGGCAGAAAGTATCGGAGTTTTTAGACTTTGGCGAGACAGTGGATACGTTTTTGGGGCGTTGATCTCTGGATTGGTCGCAGATTATTTTGGCATTACCCCAGCGGTTTTACTCATCGGTTTGTTGACCCTGTTATCCGCAGGTGTGATCCAGTATAGAATGCCTCGAAAAGTTGACTGAATTGAGGGTCAATGTGTGCTGGGGTCTGGAATAACAGGTGGATTTGCCTTATCTTCACGTCATGAAAACACAGAATTTTAAGAACCACACCCAGACCGTGTTTGGATTCCACGGCGTATTATTTTTTTTATATGTAGTTTTTGCTCTGGGAGCATTTAACTATTGGTATAGATCATCAGCAGATAACTTCTATCTCGCTTCGCTCTTGCTTTTTTTACTTCCTATTTTATTGCTGGTTTTTTGGTACATGAGGATATTTGCCTTAAAGGCCCAAGACCGTGCCATCCGCGCAGAAGAGCGTTTTCGTTATTTTATGATGACCCAAAAAGATTTGCCGAGCGATCTGAGGTTATCTCAGATTATAGCCCTGCGCTTTGCCAGTGACGAGGAGTTTGTCGATCTGGTGGAAAAGGCAAGAGCTGAAAAATTACCTGCGAAAGAGATCAAAGCACTGATTAAAAACTGGAAAGGCGACTACCATAGAGTATAAAAATGACCAATGGACAGGGTAATTGTTCGGTAGTTTGGTTCAAGCGAGATTTGCGGCTGAGGGACCATGCACCGTTAACTGCCGCGCTAGCTTCGGGACATTCTGTTTTGATGGTTTATTTATTTGAGCCTGAATTGATGGATCAGCCGGATTGGTCTTTGCGCCACGGGCAGTTTGTGTACCAATCTATTATGGACCTCAATCGGCAATTGGCGGAGTACGGCACCTCAGTGTTGGTGGCCCAACAAGATGCCCTGACTTTTTTTCAAGAATTATCCAAGATGGTTGCCATCTCCGGTTTGTTCACCCATCAAGAATCGGGCAATCACGCTTCTTATGATCGGGATAAAAAGTTGGCTCGCTGGCTGAGTGAACAGGGGGTTTCTTGGTATGAGTACCCCAGTAATGGGGTAGTGCGCGGACTAAAAGGAAGGATGAATTGGGCTGACCTTTGGAAAAAAACCATGAAATCCCCCCAAATCCATCCAGATTTATCGGGCTTAAGTATTATTTCACCTGAAGTACTTGCGTTGAATTGTGCGCCACAGACATTCGAGAGACTAGGGTTGACTCAAGTGGTTTCCGGATTTCAACCAGGCGGCGAGCGCTATGCCCATCAATACCTAGACAGTTTTTTGCGCGATCGGTATAAAGAGTACGCGCGCTCTATTTCAAAACCTGAGGCCAGTAGAAAGTCATGTAGTCGATTGTCTCCCTACATCGCCTATGGAAATCTAAGCGTCCGTCAGGTGTATCAAGCCGTATTGGCGGCGCCAGTCTCCCTTAAGAGCCGGGCCATTCAGGGTTTTGTGAGTCGATTGCACTGGCATTGTCATTTTATTCAAAAGTTTGAAAACGAGTGCGGTATTGAATTTAGGGCGCTAAACAGGGCATTTGAGGCATTGGATCGACCCCTGGACCCAGAACTCCTAGAAGCTTGGAAGCAAGGGAAAACAGGGGTTCCCTTAGTGGATGCCTGTATGCGGTGTTTGCGTGAAACAGGATATCTGAATTTCCGAATGCGGGCTTTAGTCGTGTCCTATGCGACCTTTAATCTCTGGCAAGACTGGCGCTTAGTCGCCCACCATCTGGCCCAAATGTTTCTGGATTATGAGCCCGGTATCCACTATCCCCAAATACATATGCAAGCGGGAATCACGGGTATCAATACCCTAAGGATCTAT